>Ga0308410_1000011_pt1 | contig 94581 bp, 89 predicted proteins | sample HotsprOSTMatCore_FD_203467 | JGI IMG/M metagenome (GOLD analysis project Ga0308410, IMG submission 203467) | Hot spring phototrophic mat microbial communities from Octopus Spring, Yellowstone National Park, Wyoming, United States -... | ecosystem: Environmental > Aquatic > Thermal springs > Hot...
ATTGGCACAAATTGCTATAAGCACTTTAAGTAGTCCCACCCACCCGCCCCATTTTATGAAGAGAGGTTCCACCTCTCTTCACTCTCCAATGTGTAATAGGAATGTGCTACTTAGCACAAGGTGCTAGTAAGCACACACGAAATCTTGAATTTTGGGAAAGAAATTTTTAAATTTCCATATCAATGAAAATTAAATTAAATGGAAGTGAAATAGAGGTCAACGACAATATTTCTGTGCTTGAACTAATGAAAACGAAAAACTTTGACTCAACAAAGTATGTTGCAATAGTTAATGAAGATGTCATTCCAAAAAGCAAAATTTCAGAAGTAATTTTGAAAGAAGGTGATGAAGTAGAGATAATAACAATGATGGGAGGAGGCTAAAATGGAAAACGATATTTTAGTCATTGGTGAAGTTGAAATAAAAAACAGGCTAATTGTAGGGACAGGTAAATTCTCATCTTATGACCTGATACCTGAGATAATAGAAAAAGCAAAAATTGACATGGTGACCGTAGCAATAAGAAGAGCAAGAGACGGCATTCAAAAACCCCTTATAGACTATATTCCAAAAGACACAAAAATTCTTGTTAATACATCAGGAGCGAGGAACGCAGAAGAAGCACTAAAAATAGCTAAAATTGGTAGAGAGCTAACAGGTAGTGACCTAATAAAAATAGAGATCATACCAGATACAAAGTATCTGATGCCAGATAATAGAGAGGTAATAAAAGCCTGTGAACTATTGGCAAACGAAGGTTTCAAACCTTTCCCTTACATGATGCCCGACCTTGTATCAGCTAAAGAGATGGTAAAAGCCGGTGCAGTGTGTATAATGCCGCTAGGTGCACCGATCGGAACTAACAAAGGTTTAGTAGCAAAGTACTTCATTGAAATGCTAAGAAACGAAATAGACCTACCAATAATTGTAGATGCTGGAATAGGTAAGCCATCGCACGCAGCTGAAGCAATGGAATTAGGAGTAGATGCCGTACTCGTCAACACAGCAATAGCCACAGCTAAAGATCCTGTAAACATCACTATAGCTTTCTCAAAAGCTGTAGAAGCCGGTAGGCTAGGATACCTAGCCGGACTACCGTCAGAAAAAATACTTGCCGAAGCATCTTCACCGATTGATGAATATTTACTTGGGTTCCTAAGGAAATAACTACTAAGAACTTTGTAGCTTCTCTTTTATCTTCCTACCTATAGAAGCCACCTCATCCTTAAACCTTTCAGGTAAGAAATCATAATGTGACAGTTTCATAGTAAACCTACCGGTACCCTTTGTGATTGAGCTTAGGGCGTAGGAATATTTCATCATTTCAGCCATAGGAACATAAGCCGTAATAACCACTGTACCATCTTCTTTTCTATCAATACTTATTATACTACCTCTTCTACTGTTGAGGTCTTCGGTTATTGCACCCAGATGTTCCTCGTAAACGAATATGTTTACTTCCATTATAGGCTCAAGAATTGCCGGTGCTCCCTGCTCAAGTGCTATCTTCATAGCATGCCAACCTGCTATCTGGAACGATATATCCGACGAATCAACTTCATGATACGACCCTTCATAAAGTGTTACCTTAACATCTGTAACCGGATACCTACCTAAAACACCCTCCTCCATAGCACTCAGCACTCCCTTCTCAACTGAAGGTATGAACTGCTTAGGTATGTGACCACCTCTTATCTCATCAACGAACTCAAACCCTTTACCTCTCTCAAGTGGCTCAACTCTTATGTAAACTTCGCCATATTGACCATGCCCGCCTGTCTGCTTCTTGTGCTTATAGTGAGCTTCAACCTTCTTCGTTATCGTTTCCTTGTAATGTATCTTCGGTACATCCGTCGTAAACTCAACCTTATATCTATCTTTGAGTATCTCAGTGTATATGTTAAATTGATTTTCACCTTGACAATGAACTTCTAATTCCTTTGAAAAATCGTTAAACTTAACAATAAATGATGGGTCTTCTTCTGCAAATCTATTGAGTAACTCAGCTAACTTATCTTCATCACCTCTGTTCTTACCATGTACAGCAACAAAGAATATCGGAGAAGGCAAAGAAATATGTTTTAATCTAACATCACCTTTAGGTGATGCTAAAGTATAACCAATCCTTAATCCTTCAACTTTCGTGACAACGAATATATCACCTGCTCTAACTTCAGGTATTTCTTCTAAGTTTTTACCAAAACTTGTGTAAAGGTGCTGGAATTTAACTGAATTACTGGTATCAACAACGTAAAATTCCATTCCCGGCTTCACAATACCACTCCAAACCTTCAAATAAATAACTCTACCGGTGTATGGGTCTATCCTAATCTTGAAAGGAGTAACTACTGTTATGTCTTTAATACCATCCAAGCTAACCTCTTTACCATCCCTTATAAACACTACATCCTGATGCCCCTCAAGTGAAGGGAACTCTTCAGTGATTATCTCAAGAGCATTCAAAATACCTATGTTTGTCAATGAAGAAACGAAAAAAACGGGTATGATCTTGCCTTTGGTTATGCAGTCTCTGAAGCCCTTTATTATCTCATCAAGTGGAATTTCCTCACCTGCTAGATACTTCTCCATAAATGCTTCATCAATATCTGAAATATCTTCAAAAATTTCATCTCTGTAGTTTCTAACTATCTCTTTGTACTCATCAGGTATAGGCAGTTTCTTATATGATTTACCGTTGTTTTCGTAAACGATTAATACTTCATGTATTATATCAATAGTACCGGCAAAACTCCCATCCTTGATATAAGGTATCTCAACAGGTACGACATACTTACCTACCTTAGCCTTCAAATCTTCAACGACTTGTCTATATTTTGTGGGGTTCAAATCAGTTTTGTTGACTATTATAGCTTTTGCTAGGTGTAGTTCATCGGTAGCGTGCCATATTCTATCCGTCTCAGGTGTCATTTCCCTATCTATGTCAACGACAAGGATAATATTTTCAACAACCTCTAGAGCCATTTCCATTTCGCCAATTAAGTCAACGAACCCGGGGGTGTCAATGAAATTTAGCTTTTTACCTCCAAACTCAATTGATGAAACAGTGCTTCTTATTGTCATCTTCCTTTTTATTTCCTCAGGGTCAAAATCACAGACAGTATTTCCAGCCTCTACACTACCTTTCTCACTTATAGCACCGGCAACGAAGAAAACGCTCTCAAGAAATGATGTCTTACCACTTCTGTGCTCACCAATCAAAGCAACGTTTATTATATCCCTAGTATCATAAACCTTCATACACACCCCCTATCAAACCTTCTAGATTATCAAAATAATGCTAAATATTGTCAAGAAATTCCAGGAGGCTAATGCCTCTCCTTAAAAATTCTAGAGGCTAATGCCTCCCCTTACCTTATAATAGAGCTATTATGATTGTAGAGAGGTCTCGCACATCTTCACTTTCTAGAAATAAAAAAGTGCCCTAGGCACAAGTCTATTAAGCACAGTGCTATTAAGCACTTGTTGGAAAGCTGCACTTTCCAATACCTTGAAGTTACCAATTAGCACTTAAGAATGCGTTATGAACACCTTCAAGCACTCAAACAATTAATAAAGTGCCTTAGGCACAAGTGCTATTAAACACTGGAATATTTATAAGAATGATGTTTCGTATCCCTTAACCATAGAAGTATTATTAGGCACAAGATGCTATTCGTTGTAATGTATAATTACATTCACGGCATCATTTGAATTGTTACTGAAGATGTTATAAACAACAATGATCTTTTGTTGAGGCAACCGGTAAGTTGTCCCTATAATAAAACAACAAAAACAGTAACCAATAAAACACGATCAACCAACAAAAAGGTAAATAAGCAAATACAAATTGTAGAGGCAATCGGCAGGTTGATGAAAAGAATAATATAGAAAATAAAAAAGGGAGCCCGGGAGGGCTCCCTGAAGTAATCTAGATTAGAAGCCTATAGGACCAGGCTCATAGTTAGTATATGCAGATCCAGAAGCCGTAGATGGGATAATAGCTAAATTATTAGCACCAGGAGCCCACTCCCAGTTACCACTAATTAATCCTCTCACCTTATATTCCACCTTACCACTACCACTATAAGTGACAGTACCTATAATATTCACTGTACCATCAGCATTTGTACTCAATATAGTGGCAGGTGCCGGACCGCCCCAGCTATTAAAGGTGCCACTATATCCGTATTCGCTCACAGCATCAGTACCCCTATTTGTTGCAACATTACTCACAACTAACGTAAATTGGACATTATTAACGGTATAAGCAATGTGAACTGACCAACCACCATGTTGACCAACATAGATCTTTATTGTCTTACCATTAGCAGAGAGCTCTATACCATTTGTGCTCTGTCCAGGTAAAACCGGATCAGTACTACCAGGCTTATAAGCTTCGATTATCTGATTGTTGCTTATAACAATCTTCTCATTATCCAACCCTGTCAGTTGATTACCAATGGTACCCCAGAAGTCATTTGTTACATCATTCCATCCATTAGTACTGTAGTTAGCAGCTTTAAACTCAACTGCTGTAGGAGTATCTGGATCAAGCAAAATATCAGACGTAAGTATTTCAAGCTTGTACTCTCTACTGCTAATCTTAGTCAATACATGTGATCCAGTGCCATCTTCCTTTATACCGCCATTAATAACAGCGTCCCAATTATAGTATTTATTTGAGTTGATAGAACCCAAACCACCAACCACAAATGGTATTACACTGTAATCTTCCGGCAAAAGTGTACCTTCAAAGTTGAAGATTATTGTTATTTTATCGACAGCTCCACCACCAGAACCACCGGAACCACCAGAACCACCAGAATCACCGGAGGTAGTAGGTTCTGGTGAGCAGCCTACTAGCCCTACTGTGATGGCTAAAGCAGCCACCAAAATCAAAGATAAAATTTTGTGTAGCTTCATATACACCCTCCTTATAAATACACTATAAAATAATATAATCAAAATTTCAAGTTCTTCAAAAAGTTTCCCATACACTCAAAAATTGAGGAGGTTCCCCTCCTCTAAAAATTATGGTAGCGTTATCTCAAACATATCAGAAGCATCTATAATCCTATTACTACAAATATCAGCTTGCCTAGATGGATCCCTTATGACAAGATCTACAAACTTTGCAACATTCAAATTACGATCAACAGCCCTAAAATCGTACTGAGAAGCATACGGTTCTATACTTCTTAAATGTCCATTATAAGTAGGACATGGTGTATCCAACCCATAATCTTCCCAACCTTGAATACCCATAAAAACCCACCATTTACTACCGCTATTCGCAAGATCACCCACTCTAGGTATTCTAAATGCTATAGTAGTACTACCACCCAAAGGACCAACAGGAACTCTAATTATATCATTAGTGGTTATAGTGGCTAACCTATTCGCAGTAGAGGTAGTCCAGAAATTACTCACTATCCAGACACCACCAGAGTTAGGCTTGGTATTACCAATTACAGCAGCACCATAATAAAGATCAACATTTGTCGTGTAAAGGTTAGCAGAGAGAGAACCTGTAGGACCTCCACCAGTACCAGCACCATCCTGCGGAGAATGGAAACCTACATTTGTGACTGTAGGACTAGAATTAGTTTTACCAAAGAACAACGCTATATTGGCGAATAGCCAACCACCATTATTTTTAGCAACTTCAATTGACCCATACTGTTTTCCTCTCATAGCCACATAGACATAGATATAGTTAGCATCCGCAGAGATTTTCACTTCATTAACATCAAATATACCAGGTTTATAAACAGTACCATATCTAATATTACCGTACCCATTATCATCAAAGGCAGGATCTTCAACAGTTAACAACAAGGTACCCTGAATAGTGAGATTAGAATATATAGTCTGATAATTTGAGTAAGAAATAAACCCAGGGTCCTCACCTTCTCTCAAAAATGTACCATAAGGCGGAGTAGTATTAGTATCTGTTTGTGTCAAAAGCCCTAGATTAGTAGCTATCATTTCACAACCTACGATACCTAATCCCAAAACACCTATCAAGGCAAGATATAAAATCTTCTTCATAAAATTCCTCCTTTACAAAAAAGGGGAAAATCCCCTTAGAAGTGTATATCCAGCTCAACAAGACCCACTATATTGTACTTATAACCATAGTACTCAAGCGGTACTCTAAAGTCTCTAACACCTTGTATAGCATAACCTATATTCCTAGGATTGTCAGCAATAAACCCATTTAGGTATATTCTCAAGTTTCCTAGAGGATTACTAAACTGCAAATCTACGAAAGAGTGATAACCTCTTACAATGTAGTCTCTAGAATAGTTATCTATAGGCGGATAGAGGTCATGTATAACATCGTATCTATACACAAAACCTATACCACCCCTAAACAACTTGGTAAACTGATAATAAAATGAAAGTTTAGGTAAGTGGCTTGTATAAATGAATCCCCATGTAAATTCTGATGCCCCTGACATTCCTGCCCTAGCAAGATGTTCAGGAGCAAATGGCCACCAATTTTTTGTTTGATTAAATAGATAATCTAACTTAACATCTAAACCACTACCTATATCAAATTTATACTTCGCAAAGAAGTATCCCCTCATAGCAAATGGTATACTATCAACATAATTTGTATTCGTACCAATAATAATTCTCTGACCATTCGTATAACCAGAAGGTAAAACATTGTAGTTAGAATGTGTGAATCCCCAATAAGAGAACTCAGCATGTAGTGACAAAACATCAAAGAAGTAATCTATCAAACCAGTACCACCGACCCATCCACCACTCGTTACACTCTCCCAAGCTGGGTTACCACCTTCAGCAAACCCATACTTTTGATAAGGAGCAGCATCTTGAGGATAAGCAGATGCACTTTGATTACCATACATCTCTAAAACATCCTGTATCTTAGCATTAGCATAATCACCTCTTGCAGCCATAATCGAGTAATAATTAGATACAAAGAATCCTTGTAAGGTCAAATTAACACCTAAATTTAGAATGTTGTTAAGCTTAAGAGTAGGCACAACAAAGAAACCTATCAAATCATTAGTACCTCCCGGTATACCAGCACCACTATCTGAGAGCTTCTGCCCAGTAGAAGGATCAATACCTTTTTCAACTCTTGCAACACCACCTTTTACAGAAATATCAAACTGGAATACACCACTCAACACATCATTATACCTCAACTGAGCATCAAAAGCACCATTTGCAAGCCTTACAACAGTATCGTAAGCATTATTATTGTTAATAGCATTAGATAGCTCATAATCGGTATAAACATACCCTGAAGCAAACAACTCAAATCCACCAATACCTATGGGTTGTAATGGCTTTAAGAAAACTTTACCGGCTACAACATGATCTTTGAGCGTATAATTACCTAAAGACCAGTTGAGCCCTAACCATGGGAATGGATAGAAAACACCTAAGTGATACGATAAGCTCATAAACTCACTAGAACCATCAACAAAAACACCCTTAAACTTATCTCTGTCAGGATAAGAAGCTGCACCAACTGTCCAAGCATCAACTGATACATCATAGTTACCTATTGAAATGTAGTCAACCGTTGGCAAAGGTTTCACAAATTGGAACCTAAAGGATTGGAAATCTAGCGGTACATATTGAGGTCCTCTATTATCTCTATTAAAGTTGCCAGTCCAAACATCCCATCTAGAATCTGGTCCCCACCAAGTTTCAAGCCTAGCATAGAAGTTGAGTAAATCTGTAAATACTTTACCATAAAACTCTAGAGTGAACCTAGAATAAACACCATTATCATAATGCGCTTCTGGCACAAATGTAGTATTCAACCCACCACCACCAAAAGTTGCTGCTTGTTTTGCAATTGGTGGATTAGCATCATAAAGGTTAGGATACCACTGAGCATTAACACTACCAGCAAAAGTGAAATTATCAGAAACATATTTATCTTTCGGCATTTCTGGCTTCAACTTCTCCGACATAATCTTAGCAAATTTCTTATACCCCATCGGTGGCATCCACTTTTCAGTCTGATCAAGGTAAACCAACGGCACTACAGCCTTGACATCCTGTAGAGGATTCGGATAAGATTCCCAAACATTCAAAACCTCAAACTGGTCCTTTGCCTCCTGGAGCGTACCTCTAGCAGGCCACATAATTATATCAACAAACTCTGGGTCTCCCCAATAGTCACTACCACCACCCCATCTGTGCAATCCTCTATACTCGTTAACATTCCTTGTAAGAACATCTTCAGGATCAGGAAATCCTTCGTTAGACTGTGAAAAGATTTGGAATCCCCACTTCGTTATATCCTTATCCTTCGTCAAATCCAAATCCTTCTTAGAAACAACCGCTATAATCGTTCTACCAATACCTTTTATAACTTTAGGTATAACAACATCTTGAGCAATGTCTTTAGCTTTAGTAGAAACTTCTATCTCAACCCTAGCTCTCGGCTGTGGTGAAATTATAATTGCTTTCTCCCATCCTTGATCAGGTGGGAAGTAGATATTCAATCCTGGTATACTCTTCAAATAACCAGAACCAGGCAAACGATCTTGGTCAATATAAATCTGGAAATGCTGAATATCAAAGTCAGCAGCCATACCCCAGTCTTGCTTTAAGTCAGCATTAACAGTAATTTTAAATGTCACATTGTTGTCATCCATTGAATCAATTTCCACCTTAACAATATCAAAACCACCGGGCACATAAACAGGATGAGTAGGATATGTGTAATAACCAGGTCCTTTATCATCACCTATAGGATCAAGGAATATAATCCTAGCCTTATCAGGTGTAGAACCTCTCTGAACAACATTATTAACCAAAGAAGAAGATTCAGGATTTTCTCTAACACCTTCCATAGATGGGGTTGGACGAGTCTGACCTACTAAAGCTTCCTCTTCCTCTCCTTGATCTTGAGCAAAAACAACATAAGATGAGAAAACCCCCACCACGAAAGCAATAACTAACAAAACCCTCAATAGACGTTTCATAAGCCCCCCCTACTCTAAAACATATTATTAATCAATCAACTTCATTTGTCAAGAGTTTTTGGGGAGTGTAGATAGACTTCACCTCTCTACATTAAAAAATGCGGGCGGGACTACTAAAATTAATGTGCTAAATACCGCTTCTTAATTAAGTTTTTTACTTAATTATCTAAATTTCTCCGAGAGCGGAGAGAAATTTACACCCCTTTCCAATAAGACATTAGCCTCTCAAAGCAATTTGAAAAATACAAAGTGTTTTTATATCATTACCACATCTAAACATTGATGGAAATCAATAATTATGGAAAAGCGAAGAGCAAAGAAGGTAAAGTATAGGAGGTTTTTAAAAAATAAAAAAATGCAAATAGCGAAAACTAAAAAGAGAACCAAAGAAGACGAGATAAGGAGCAAAAGGGAAAGCAAATTTGCCAAAATGACAAAAGAAGAACTACTAAGATACATGTTCTCAAGAAGAAAGCTACCATGGTTATCTAAAGAAATTTTAGAGGCTAACCCCCTTCTTGATCTTTTCTTAGTGGTCAAAAGAACTAATGTACCCCACTACTTCCCTAAGGCAGTAATAAAACAAGCCAAAAGCATACCTCAAGAAGTCAGAGAAGAAGACTTAGAAGGCAGAATTGACCTAAGGGACAAACTTATTTTCACCATAGACGGCGAAGATGCCAAGGACTTTGACGACGCAGTGTCACTAGAAATAGAAGATAACTATTATGTTCTCGGAGTACACATAGCAGATGTATCACACTATGTCAAACCTGGAACAGCACTTGACGAAGAAGCATATAAAAGAGGAAACAGTACATATCTAATTGATGTTGTTTTCCCAATGTTACCATTTGAACTATCAAACAATATATGTAGCCTAAATCCAAATGTGGACAGGTTAACACTCTCGGTAAAAATATGGATAAACAAAAACACATTAGAACCTGAAAAATTTGAAATTTTTCCATCTGTCATAAGAAGCAAGTATAGACTCACATATACCTACGTTGAGAAAGTGCTTGACAACCTTAGTATAGAAAAAGACAAAGATTTAGCAGAAAATCTAATAAAGATGTGGGAACTAGCTTGTAAATTACACGAAAAGAGAATAGAAAAAGGAGGAATAGATTTTAACTTCAAAGAAAGCAAAATCATACTAGACGAAAGAGGCAATCCTGTTGAATTTATAGTTTACAACAGGCTCAAATCAGAAAGGCTAATAGAAGAGTTCATGCTAATGGCTAATAAGGTAGTAGCTAGGTTTTTATCTGAAAAAGGACCTACCATCTTCAGAGTACACGAAAAACCAGACATAGAAAGCATAGAGAACATTATAAAAGTAGTCTCACTATTAGGCTATTTTTTACCAAACCCCGAGAAAGTAAAATCATCTGACTTACAAAAAATAATATGTAACATATCACAAAAAGAATACGAGGAATTCATAAATTATGTCATCCTCAGGTCAATGAAACAAGCACGGTATGACACAAACAATGTTGGGCACTACGGCTTAGATTTTGAATATTATACTCACTTCACATCACCAATACGAAGGTATCCTGACCTTATCTTACATAGATTAGTGAAATTAGCACTTCAAAACAAAGAAAAACGCCCTAAATCTCTGACACTAAAAAAATTAAAACAAATCGCAAAACATTGCTCAGAAACAGAAAGAAGGTCAGTAGACGCCGAAAGATTAATAGTTAAACTCAAAGGAATAAGGTATATAAAAAATTATCCGCACAAAATATTTGATGCAATAGTAAGCGGCTTCAAAGAAGATGGTATGTTCGTACAACTTGTAGACACGGCAATAGAGGGATTTGTTTCAATACAAGACATAGCCGATTCAGTAGGTGAAGTTCACTACGACGAAAACATTATGGCACTGGTAGACAGAACAGGAAAGATAAAATTTTCAATAGGACAGAGCGTAAAAGTTGGCTTCAAAAGCTACGACCTAATAAAAGGATTCTTAGACTTCTACCTAGTATGAACGATAAAGGATTCTCACTCGTTGAGATAATGGTTGTTCTCTTAATAACCTCGTTCGTAATGGGAATAATTTACGAATTCATAACTATAGGCTTAAGATTCTTTGAAACATTTTCAAAAGAATCAAATTACTCTGTGCGAATATTCATTTCGGATATCCTAGCAGAGCTAAACAGCTCTGATAATTTTTTTGTTGAGAAAAACAAAAAACTTTCAATAACCAAAGGCGAAACAAACATAACCTACTACGTCCTGTCCCCCTCAAAAGACTTCAGCACCTTACCAGTAAAGAAAGAAACAAAATACAAAACCACAAAAGCCGAAAAAATATTTTACCTAACAAAAGTCATTGATGTTAACTTTCTAGAGAAATCAAAAGACAACAAAAGAAAAGTCTTTGTAAGTATCCTTTCAACTAAAGGCAAAGAAATTTTTTCAGGCTACCTACCATAGGTGCTTATAGCACGTTGTGCTTTTAGCACTTTGTGCTTATAGCACCTTTTTTACCTAATTACTTCTAACAAAGTGCTTAAAGCACTTTTACTTACAATAACTAAAAGGCGTCTGAAAGCCAAGTTTTCCAATCAGTTCTTTTAGCACTTGTGACAAAATAATCCTTCTCAATTTAATTACGATAATTACTCTATGGAAAATTACATAAAAGCACTGACAAAACTAGCCATTGAAGAATCACAAAATAACATTGCTAAGTTAGAAACAAAATCAAAAGATATGAAAAAGCTAAAAGAAGTGGCAAAAGAATTTGAAGCTATATTCGTAAAAATGTTACTCAATGAAATGAAAAAGACAGTCCACAAAAGTGATTTCCTACATGGCGGTGCAGTAGAAGATATATTTGAAGATATGCTATACTCAGAGTATTCTAAGAAGATGGCAAACAATATGAACTTAGGAATAGCAGATAAGATAGTAGAACTATATAAGAATTACCTTTAGATGAAAACACCACTTATCCTATAGCCACAAGAATGGCATCTACTACCTTCTAGATTGTTAAACTCTATTTCATGCCAATTTCTTTTTATTATAGCCTCACCGCAGTTAGGACAATAGGTAGTACTACCTTCATCATACCATACATTACCTGTATAAACATACTTTAACCCAACTTTCTGAGCTATTCTTCTAGCCTTCATAAGTGTTTGCGGTGGAGTCCTAGGCCTATCAAGAAGCTTATAATCAGGATGAAAAGCAGTAAAGTGCAGAGGAACATCATCACCCAGATTATTAAGAACCCATTCCGATAACTCGTAAAACTCTTCATCACTATCATTAAGCGTAGGAATGACCAAGTTCGTTATCTCAAGCCAAACAGTACCTAATTCTTTTATCCTAATAAGAGTTTCTTTCACTGGCTCCAAGTGCGATAATGTAATTTTTCTATAAAACTCTTCCCTTATTGCCTTCAAATCTATGTTAGCAGCATCAACATACTTGTAAACATCAAAAAATGCATCTTTGGATATATAACCATTTGAGACCATGACTATTTTTATACCGTACTGCTTGGCTATAATAGCAGTGTCTACAATGTATTCAGCAAATATTGTAGGCTCATTATAAGTAAATGCTATACTAGGACAATTGTACCTTAAAGCAAGTTTAACTACCTCCTCTGGAGGTAGATAAAAAGACTCAATTTCATCAGCTTTAGCTTTGGATATAGTCCAATTTTGACAAAACATACACCCCATATTACAGCCTGCAGTTCCTAATGACAGTATTGCAGTACCTGGTAAAAAGTGGAATAATGGTTTCTTTTCAACAGGGTCAACATTAACAGCCACAGGTTTAGAATAACCTAAAGAGTATAGAACGCCACCTATGTTCTTCCTTATAAAACAAAAACCTACTTGCCCATCTCCTATAAGACACTTTCTAGGGCACAAATCACACCTGACTTTGCCATCTTCATTATGCCACCACTTAGCTATGTGAAGAGGTAATATTTCTTTGTTCTTCACCCCATAGTTTATAGTATAACTAATGTAGAAGCAAAAAATCAAGAGAAAATGATTGTTTGTAACATTCATTTAAACTGATTTAAAATGAGGAAAAATTTTTAGGAGGGTTTTATGAAAGTGTACTATGATAATGACATTGATTTGTCAATAATAAAGAGTAAGAAATTAGCTGTAATAGGGTTTGGAAGCCAGGGAGCCGCTCATGCTCAGAACTTACATGACAGTGGCGTTGATGTTGTTGTTGGATTAAGGAAAGGCTCAAAGAGTGAAGAAGAGGTAAAGGCAGCAGGATTAAAAGTCATGGATATAGAAAGTGCAGCAAAGTGGGCTGATGTCATAATGATGCTAACTCCAGACGAAACACAACCTGAAATTTACGAAAAGTATATAAAAGACAACCTTTCAGAAGGTAAAATGTTGATGTTTGCACATGGGTTCAATATTCACTACAACCAAATTGTACCACCATCGTATATAGATGTAACAATGGTTGCACCAAAGGGACCCGGAATACTCGTTAGAGAGCAATACAAAGATGGTAAAGGCGTACCTTGCTTAGTTGCAGTTCATCAAGATTACACCGGAAAGGCAAAAGAAATAGCACTTTCTTATGCTAAAGCAATAGGAGGCTCAAGAGCAGGAGTTATTGAAACGACCTTTAAGGATGAAACGGAAACTGACCTATTTGGTGAACAAGCTGTTCTTTGCGGTGGCTTGGTACACCTAATGGTAGCCGGATTTGAAACCTTAGTCGAAGCAGGATATCCTCCAGAAATGGCGTACTTCGAATGTATTCATGAAATGAAGCTAATAGTAGACTTGATATATCAAGGCGGCATAGCAACAATGAATAGCTTCATAAGCAACACAGCAGAGTATGGCGAGTATGTTTCAGGTCCAAGGGTGATAACAGAAGAATCAAAGAGGGCAATGAAAGCTATACTTGAAGATATACAAAAAGGTAGATTTGCAAAAGATTGGATACTAGAAAACAAAGCAGGAAGACCCCACTTTAACAAGATGAGAGAAATATGGAGTAAGCATCCTGTTGAAGAGGTTGGCAAGAAGCTTAGAGCAATGATGCCTTGGATAACTCCTCCAAAGAGAAAGGCAAAAAGTTAATAAAAAGGTAGAAGGGGTCTTTCGACCCCTTTTATATTACTTCTTATCATCATCAACTACTTTGTAATCTGTGTCTACAACTCTTTCCTTACCTTCTTCCTGTGTACCTGAAGTTGAGCTAGTACCACCCGTAGCACTGGACTGATAAGAAGTCGAGGCATGCTTATATAACTCCTGGCTTATCCTATATGTAACATTGGTAACTTCCTCCATAGCTCTCTTTATGGCTATAGCATCATCTGTATTGATAGCACTCTTTAGGTTATTCAAAGCACTCTCCAAAGCCAACCTGTCCTGCTGAGATATCTTATCACCCTGCTCCTTGAGTAGCTTTTCAGTAGTGTAGATAACATTATCAGCTTGGTTCTTAAGTTCAACCAATTCTTTCCTCTTTCTATCCTCTTCAGCATGCTTCTGTGCTTCTTCTATCATTCTCTTAATTTCTTCCTCCGTGAGGTTGGTAGAGTTAGTTATCCTTATACTCTGCTCTTTACCTGTGCCTAAGTCCTTAGCAGAAACCGTGAGGATACCGTTAGCATCTATATCAAAAGTAACCTCAATTTGAGGCACCCCTCTAGGAGCAGGCGGAATACCATACAACTCAAACCTACCCAAAGACCTATTATCCTTAGCCAAGGGTCTCTCACCTTGTAGTACGTGTATGGTAACAGCTGTCTGGTTATCTTCAGCAGTGGTGAATATCTGCGATTTCCTCACTGGTATAGTTGTATTCCTTGGAATTATCACTGTCATCACACCACCCAAGGTCTCAACACCCAAGGACAACGGTGTAACATCAAGCAATAGTATATCCTTAACTTCACCAGCAATTATACCAGCCTGTATAGCAGCACCAATAGCAACAACCTCATCGGGATTGACAGACTTATTAGGCTCTTTCTTGAAGAAGTCCCTAACCAATTGCTGTATGAGTGGTATTCTCGTTGACCCACCAACAAGAATAACCTCATCAATATCGTCAACTGTCAAGCCAGCATCCTTTAATGCCATTTCACAAGGCTGTAATGTCTTCTCTGCAAGGTCCCTTATCAAAGCTTCAAACTTAGCTCTAGTCAAAGTTCTTATCAAATTCTTTGGGACACCACCAAAATTGGCAATGAACGGTAAGTTAATCTCTGTCTCCATCCTCGAAGAAAGCTCTATCTTAGCCTTTTCAGCAGATTCTTTTAACCTTTGTAGTGCTATCCTGTCTTGTGAGAGGTCAATACCCGTTTCTTTTTTGAACTCATCGATGAGCCAGTCCATTATTCTCCTATCAAAGTCATCACCTCCCAAGTGTGTATCACCGTTTGTAGATTTAACCTCAAAAACCCCTTCACCAATCTCAAGTATCGAGATATCAAACGTACCTCCTCCAAGGTCATACACTGCTATTTTCATCTCCTTTCCCCTTTTGGCTACTTCTTTATCCAAGCCATAAGCTAAAGCAGCTGCTGTAGGCTCGTTCAGTATCCTCTCAACTTTCAAACCAGCAATTATACCTGCATTCTTAGTTGCTTGTCTCTGAGCATCGTTGAAGTAAGCCGGAACTGTAATTACCGCTCTTTCTATCTTCTCGCCAAGATAATCTTCAGCCGCAGCCTTTAGCTTCATAAGTATTCTAGCAGATATCTCTTCAGGTGAGTATTCACCTGCTACAGTAACTACCCTAACGCTATCACCATGTGGAACGACCTTGTACGGCACTCTTCTTCTCTCTTCCTCAGTTTCCTCATATCTTCTACCCATAAACCTCTTTATGGAGTATATTGTGTTTTCAGGATTAACTATCATCTGGTTCTTTGCCGGCGCACCAACCAAAACTTCACCCTTCGGTGTAAAAGCAACTACCGACGGGGTAGTCCTACTTCCCTCTTGGTTAGGAATAACTACAGGTCTACCCCCCTCCATAACAGCAACAACCGAGTTGGTTGTCCCCAAATCAATACCAACAATTCTCCCTGGCATAAAATACCTCCTCAAAAATAAATACAAAAAATCAAATTACTAAGTAGAATTAGAACTTTCTAAGTCACCCCCATCTTTTGCTTTGCTTCCAGTCCCCCCATCCTTCTTCTTTTTCTTCCTGACAACTTTAACTTTGCCTTGCCTTATAACTTGGTCATGCATCTTATAAGGCTTAATAAACTCTTTCTCAACAAAATCACCTTCCTCACCCTCATCTATCTCAACCTCAGAAAACTCAACAACTTCATTTATATTTGGGTCAAATATCTTACCTTCAGTACTAAACCTTTCAACACCATACTTAAGTAAGACAGATTCTAGCTCCTTGTAAACAAGCTTGATACCCGTAAATATTTCTTTTGCAGCTCCATCAAGATTAACTTTCTCTATAGCCTCTATCGCCCTATCAAAATTATCCATCACTGGCAGCATGTCAAGTATCAAATCCTTGTTAGCAAATTTGATATACTCCAACTTTTCCTTCTGAACTCTCTTTCTGTAGTTATCAAAGTCAGCAGCTAGCCTAGTAGCAATGTCTTTAAGCTCATTTATCTTATTATCCCTTTCGGCTATCTCCTTCTTGAATGAATTAATCAAAGCCTTTAGCTTGTTAACATCAATAACAACTCTCTTTTCCTCATTAGCTTGCTCTTCTTTGTTCACATCCTCTACAGTACCTCCTTGAGTATTTTCAGTAATCTCTTGAGTAGATTGATTAACCATATTAGCTGTATCAGTATCCTCAGCTTTCAAGGAATTAACTACCACTTCATCTGAAACCTTTTCATTTTGACCTATGTTCTTGAATTCCTCCTTCTTCTCCATCTTCTACCTCCAGTTTCCACATTATATTATACAAAAAACATGCCAACTTTCGTTATATACTAATATTCCGTTCAGAAATCCATTCTATCATCATACCTATTTATTAGGGTTAAAGGAGGCGATAGCCTCCTACCTTGGAATTTTAGGGTGGGGAAGGAGACTACTAATAGCAATGTTCTAGTACACTTTTAATTAGGTGCTTATAGCACGAATGCTTAAAGCATTTTATCAATTCTCACAAAACTCTGTAAACAAAACGATAATATTTACATCATGAAAAAGATTCTCTTAACTGTAATTCTCATTTTCATAGCATCCTGCTTTAGTACTTTGTATTCTAAAACATTTATTAACGATACAGAGTTCAACGATGAGGATAAGAATTTTCCTTCTCATTTAAGGAACAAGGTAGTAGGTAATAATGTTTTTGAAACGAAGTCAAAAGTAGCATCTACAAAGTACTACGAAAAAGCAATAAAAGGCATAAAGGACGATTTTTTAAGTCTATCCAGACTTTCACTTATTTACTCCTATAAAGGTGTTCCTGAGATATCACTATACTACGGCAGCAATACACTAAGTATTTATAATTCCTTACCGCCAGAAAAGAAAGAAAGAATATACACGATAAACTACATAGAACTTCTAGTTGGATTATCGGTATCGTACTCGTTATTAATGAACGAACCAATGGCATACACATACTTAGACGAAGCAAAAACCAAACTTAAATCCCTTCAAAACTTCCAACAAGACTACAAAAAGGGAGAGGAACTAATAAACTACGCCGAAAGTTTCTACAAAAAGACATTCTACAAAATAAATACTAAAACAAACATTAACACAATATTAAACCCCAAATAGTGCCTAAGGCACTTCTCTTTAGGGTTAAGGGAGGCTATCGCCTCCCTTAGAATTTTAAAAAAGATGTGTAGTGTTACTAAAAGTATGTGCTAAATGGCACTTCTTAAAAAATATCCTCATTCCCTTAATAGATAAGATTTCCTGAAGAAATGTATAAAAATTACACTTTAAGTAGGTGTATAATTTTTATACATTGTATAAAAACTACACATGTAGTTACGCCTTTCTATAAACTGAAAGGCAGATTTGTATTGCTTCAGAGACGTCCATGTAGTCAAAATTTTCGTATTTTTCTCTAGCTATTGATATCATTTTCGTTATTTCAGAGTGGTTATATCCTAATGACTTGAGAGCCATTATAATTTCTTCTAGGTTTGACTTTTTCTCAGAAAATGGAATACCTAACTTCAGTATGTCGTTTTTAAGTTCAGAGACTATTCTTTCAGCCACCTTTTCACCCACTCCCTTTATTGAAGAAAGAAGCTTCACATTTTTCGTTGAAATTGCTTTAATGACATCAGTAGGGGAAAGGCTTGACAGTATCCTAAGGGCCAACTTAGGACCAACATTATTAACCTTCGTTAGCAAAACAAAAATTTCTTTTGAATCTTTGGACAAAAAACCGTACCATTCCTCCTCATTTTCATAAACGTGCCTGTAGATGTATATCTTCTGAGTAACACCAAGGGATAACTTAGCAATATCCAGATAAGACATGAAAACCTCATAGCCAACACCACTAACCTCAACTATAACTTTATTATCCTCTAACTCCCTAACTTCTCCAACTATATAGGAAATCATCGATAAATTCTACTAAGTTCACAGAGAAATATTCCATTTAAAATATTTACTTTCTCAAAAACTCTCTTTACCTTTCCCCGAGAATTACCACCAAGACAAAACCAGTTACACAATCAAGGTGTTTATAACACAAAGTGTTTAGAACACAAAGTACTTAAGACACAAGGTGTTTAGAACACCACTTTCTATAACCTGAAAACAAGTTTTAACTTATCACTACGAAAGTCTTTATTTGAAATCTAGAAAATTAAAGAGAGGCTAAGCCTCTGTAGAGAATTATATTAGCCTTCTTTATCTTCCAAGCTTTCTATATCCTCGGAAATCTCTATCTTTTCGGGTTCCTCAATTTCCTCTTTTTCTTCGGCAGAAGTATATTCTTTCTTTATTGCTAAGCTCTCTCCCTCAAGGATAGCACTCTTAATAACCTCAGTTATGACCTGAATGGACCTAACAGCGTCATCATTAGCAGGTATAGGATAATCAACTAATGTAGGGTCAGCATTAGTATCAACTATAGCTATAATAGGTATACCTAACTTCCTAGCTTCCATTACAGCTATCTCTTCCTTAGTTATGTCAACAATATAAAGAGCATCTGGGAGAGTCTTCATGTCTCTTATTCCTTCTAATTTATCAAGAAGCTTCTTCTTGAGCTTCATCAACTTGTTTATCTCACCTTTAGGAAGTTGGTTTATGGAACCATCAGCTTCCATCTTCTCTATTTTAACAAGCTTCTGAACTGACCTTCTTATTGAAGGGAAGTTAGTTAGTGTTCCTGGTATCCATTTCTTGTTGACATAAAACTGGTTACACGCAATTGCCTCTTGCTTTATCAAATCTTGAGATTGCTTCTTAGTCCCAACAAAAAGAAACCTTCCACCTCTCTGTGCAACTTCTTTAGCAAAATTGTAAGCTTCTTTGAGTAATTCAAGAGTTTTCTGGAGATTTATTATATAGACATTTCCTCTACCTGCGAAAATGTATTCTTTCATTTTCGGGTTCCACTTGCTCCTCGGATGTCCAAAATGAGCACCTGCTTCAAGTAAAACGTTTATATTTATTTTCTCCGAAGAGAAACCAGAAAATTCTACTTGACTCTCCATTGCTTCAGACATAAAAAACCTCCACTATGATTATAAAAAACCAGCAAAAAACCTCTCAAATTGAACATCACTTTTTAAACTTCTCGTCAGAAACTGTCAACTTCCATCTACCTTTCTGTCTTCTCCTCTTAAGAACCTTCAAACCTCCTTTTGTAGATATTCTAGCCATAAAACCATGAGTTCTATACCTTTTGACATTGCTCGGTTGATAAGTTCTCTTAGGCATATACCCTCCTTAAAATTAAGCTGCTTCTTTAGAGAATTTCTCAAATGCAGCGTCACTAGCATCTAAGTTAGATGCCACACTTTGAACATCATCATTACTCTCTAGCTCATCAAGCAATTTCAAAACTTTTACAGCGGTTTCGTCATCAACTCTGACAGTACTCTTAGGAACCATAGAAATTTCTGCTACTTTAATCTCTATACCTTTCGACTTAAGAGCATTAAGAACCTCAGAAAACACTTCAACAGGAGTATAAATACTTATTACATCATCCTCTTTCTTCACATCCTCAGCACCAACCTCTAGAGCAATCTCTAGAATTTGATCCTCCGTGTACTTTGAAGCATCGACAGATATATACCCTTTTCTTTCAAATATCCAAGAAACACTCCCTGCACTACCCAAGCTACCACCAAATTTTGAAAATATTTTCCTTATATCTGCAGCAGTTCTATTTTTGTTATCAGTCAACACATTAACGAGGATAGCAACACCACCTGGACCATAACCTTCGTATGTCACATCTTCGTAAGTAACTCCCTCTAGCTCTCCTGTACCTCTCTTTATAGCCTTCTCTATATTTTCTGAAGGCATATTCGCTTCCCTAGCTTTTTCTATAGCAACCCTTAACCTTATATTGTTTTCCGGGTTACCACCACCGAGCTTAGCAGCAACTGTTATTTCTTTAGCAAGCTTAGAAAACAACTGCCCTTTCTTAGCATCCTGAGCAGCCTTCCTGTGTTTAATATTCGCCCATTTCGAATGCCCTGACATAAAAACCCCCTACTTATAACTGCTAAATAATTATAAACAAACTTTTCCATCCTATACAAGAAAAAAGAAAGGTTATATTTCTAAAAAGACTAAAGAAGTTTCACCATACTGCTTTTGAGAAAATAACTTTATACCCTCAGGTATGCTCACCTGAACCCTAGAAGAATGTTCTAAAACTACTATTCCTCCCCCCCTCACCACTCCTTTTAAAGTTTTCAACAGTAAATCGTACTCTTGGAAATTATAAAATGGGTCAACAAAGGAAATATCAAACTTTATCCCTTCAGCTTCCAAAACCTTCAAAGCCTTATCCCAAGTGATACACAGCACTCTATACTTTTCTTCTTCAATACCCAAGTTCTGAAGATTCCTACGGAGTTGATTACATAAAGAAAAGTTATTATCAACAAAAACAACAAAATTAGCTCCCCTACTTATAGCCTCAATTCCAACTATACCAGAGCCACAGAAAAGGTCTAAAAAAACTGAATCTACTACATCTATAACATTAAACAAAGATTGTCTAACAATCTCTTGAGTAGGTTTGACTTTAGAGTCTTTTACGAATATCTGTCTATTTTTTAGGGTACCACCTGAAATTCTTAGCACTTTACTTCGCTAAAACCTTACCAATTATTTCTCCTAGAACTTCCTTTGCTATCCCTGAAACAATCTCTTCTTTCCTATGTCTTAAAATCTCATCGTAAGCTGAAATAATCTCTTCTACTTTTCTCCCTTCAACCTCTTTAAACATTTCTAGCTCTTTTTCTCCTCTCTCCTTGAGAGAAGCCCTGAACTGAGATAACTCATTTTCTTTCTGTTTTCTGTACTCCTCTACATAAGCTCTAGCACTCTCTACTATTCTTTTAGCTTCCTGCTTGGCTTGTTCTAGCTTTTTCTCTGCTTCCTCGTCAGCTTTTAATATTTCCTCTATTGCTTTAGAAATCTCACTCATTTGGGCGGTAGTGGATTTGAACCACTGACCTCTGCTGTGTGAAAGCAGCGCTCTAACCAACTGAGCTAACCGCCCATCAGAAATAAGTATGAAAAAAAAATTCCCAACAATTCAAATTTGCTTGAAACGATTAGAAAAGATTTTTGATAATTCGTCTCGGGGAACTGAGATGTTCATAAAAAACATCGTAATAGGAATACTCGGCTTGATAGTATTTCCAACAATTGAGATGATACTAAGCCTACTTGGCATAGATACCCAAAAAGGTATTTTTCTCATTTCAGGAATAGCAGTAAGCTTATCAATGATAGCTTACTACTTCGTCAATGTCTATGTGATTGGTAAATCAAGATCTTTTTTTACAATTTCTTCTTCATGGCTGATACTCATATCAACCTTACTTCCTTTCGCTTACCTACCTAGCATATCCACAATTTACATTTCGGACATTTCTTTAAACATAGTGTTTCTTTATGCTTCCTTAGCCTCCATTATCCTGTCATGGCTAATGGTATTTGTAGAAGTCTTTAGGAGTGGCACATTCAGAGCATATTAAAAAGATATTATAACGCTATTACCTGATTGGTCTATCTTTGCTTTCTCATACTCAGGATAAGAAGCTGAGATATCAGCAAAATCATTCAAGAATGATTCAACGCCACCACCATAAATTATTTCAAACACAGCAGTATCACCTGATACTGACTTTCTCTTACTTTCCTTAACACCAGGTAAAGTATTCAAAAATTCCGAAAAATCTCTGACACTCTTAAGAGTCCTAAGCCCTATAACCTTAACCTCTATCTTGTCACCTTTTGCTAAGTAGCTTTCAAGCTTTGGTAACAATTCTTTGAGAGTCTTTTTTGATATATATGAGAGAACAACTTTCTTAGCTTTATCTTCGTTCGAAGAGTTGTTAACAAGTCTATCACCAGCCTGAGCAGAACCAAGCCCCCTAGCCGTAGAAGAATCATAAGCTTTCAAACTCGCCGAGCCATCAACCAAAATCCAACCACTTAACTTCTGATAAGGTTCAACCTTAATATCAAGGTCAACTTCTATGTAAATAGGAGCCTTTACCTCTTGTGCCAAGAGCTGAGCCAAAGTCAAATCTTGCCCTTTCTTCTCTTCATATATCTTCCTAAATTTCTTGGATAAATCAAGACTCTTCTCATACTCAACATACTCAATACTTAACTCGGAAAGACATGAATTAATAAAGTCAACCAAAAACTTCAAATCACTATCCTTACCCATACTTACATACTCTCTAGGTGAAGGAAACACAAGAATTGTCTTACCAACCAAAGGCGAATTAGCTGACAAAGTCAATTTTATATCTTCATCCTTAACGCTTTTGTTCGCAACCTGCGGAAAAGCCCAAAAACCAAATACAAAAAACACAAAAGTAACAAACAAAAACCTCTTCATAACAATCCCCCGTATAAGTATTATAGTTATCAAAAATCCCAAAATCAAAAACAACTAAGAACTTATCCAAACTCCCAAAAGTTCTCCAAAGCACCTAAAACAAAGAGAAAACGTTTTGAATCTCAAAAGAAAAAGTGTACTCGCTTTTTGAATCGTAACTATCATTTTATATTATTGCATACACATATGTCTGCCTTGATAGTGTAGAGAGACAAACCCTTCAAATAATAAGGGTGAGAAGGGACTTAATAGCACCTTCTCAATTGAGTGCTTAAAGCACTAAGTGCTATAAGCACAAAGGTGCTTATAGTGTTTTTGTTAAAAACTCTATTCTTGTTAACGCCGACAAGACTAAGTATATAATTTTTCATAAGATGGCAAAATACAGAAAAAACAAAATAAAGCAACAACACACGATACTAGAAGGATTTAGGAAATTCCTTGAAGAACTTTCAGAAAACCAATTAGTACAAAGCATAATACCAGGAAGAATAAGTACAAAAGGCAGCAAGTCCTCATCAGGAGAAAGAATTGTAGAGCTACAATACGAAACAAAGACGGGACTAAAAATACTACTAAAGCACGGAACTGCAGTACAAGAAGTATTCGTAATAACAAACAACCCACAAGAACTAATTTCTTTGGTATTCAAAGAAAAAAGAATACAACTTTAATTATTACTTAGTTGTTGAAACAACTATAAAAGCTTCTTTATTAACTTTTCTAGCAATCTCTAGAGCTTTGTTAGCCTCTTCATAAGAACTGAAAGCACCCATTCTAACTCTATATATGTTCTTATTTCCTACAGTCACATTGATTATAGAAGCATTCTTTATACCCATTGAATTCAGCTTCTGAAGAGTTCCCTGAGCAACATCCTTGTTTTCATTTGCGGAGACCTGAACGTAATAAATTTTATCAGTAGAACCGCTACTAGCATTTTTAGTAACATTTGAAGTAGAAACAGAACTAGTTTTTTTCGTAGATACTTCAGAAACAGTCTTCTGTGATGTCTTTGAAGTAGAAGAAACCTGCTTGTTAACACCCTTTAAACTAGTAACACTATTTTCATTTTTACCTTCAGTTGAAGAACCTTTAAAAGATAAAGAACTATCTTTATTCTCTAAGACGAAATTATCAGTTAAATCATTTTCCAGGTCACTAACATCTACAGTATTTGCCGAATTCTTCTTAGAAGAATAGTTAGAGGAGGGCAACCCTACAACACTATCTATGTTGTCAACTTTTTCATATCGGCTTTCTTGAATAGAAGAAGAATAAGCAGGCTTCTGAGAACTACCCAAAAACTTACCTATCATGTACCCAACTACAAAGTTAAATATAGAGAAAAGCACAGTAACAATTATTATTATTGAGTAATTTGGAGAATTTTTTATCTTTTCCTTGCTTACATTCTGCCTAACACCATACTCATTGAATTCATCCTTTTCTACCATATGAGTCCCCTTTAGAAATATTTCGGAATACAAAAAAGAAGTTTTAGGTAACTATTTCGTCATCGGGACCGTAGACTATAGGAGAATCCAAAGTTTCGTAGGATATCTTACCTTCTGAAATGAGAGATAAAGTTTTTACTAATATCTTATGTTCTTTTGCTAAAACTCTCTTGGCAAGCTCTTCAGGTGTATCATCTGGCGAAACCCTAACTTTCGCCTGCATTATTATTTTACCACCATCAACAATTTCATTCGCAAAATGAACAGTACAGCCGTGCTCCTCTTCACCAGCTTCCAGAACCCTTCTATGCGTATCCAATCCAGGATATTTTGGAAGCAATGAAGGATGAATGTTAATTACTCTATTAGGGAAAGAAGACAGCAAAGGCTTACCTATAATTCTCATGAAACCTGCCATTACAACTATATCAACTGCATACTTTTTGAGTATTATAACATATTCCCACTCTCTATCCTCTTCAAACTTAGCTTTATATTTGCCAGGATACACATAAAAAGCTCTAACACCATACTTACGAGCAACCTCAAGTCCCTTAGCGTTAGGATTGTCACTTATAACAACAACAACCTTACCGTAAATCTTACCTTCTTTACACCCCTTTATTATAGCCTCCATGTTAGAGCCACGACCAGATATCAAAATGCCGATCCTAAGGTAATCCCTTAAGCCGAGTAAAGCCAAAATTTTCCTCTTAACAAGCACCCACAGCCTTATCATAAAACTCCTCTTATGAAACCACCATCAACCTGCACACTAGTACCATTGATGTAACTAGCCTTCTCAGAGCAAAGAAAAGCTACAAAATTGGCTATCTCCTCAACACTTCCATATCTACCCAAAGGTATACTCTTCTCAAATTCCTTTTTAAATTCTTCAAAACTAACTCCTGCAATTTTACTCTTTCTTTCAATAAGCTTAATTGCTCTTTCAGTGTATATATTACCAGTACACACAACATTGAAAGTCACATTATCAACTTTAATAGTCCTAGAGAGAGATTTTGACAAGGCATTAACCCCAGATCTAAAAACATTAGAAAGAATAAGTCCATCAATAGGCTCTTTGACAGAAACTGAAGTCATGTAAACAATCCTACCCCACTTCTTTTCAATCATACCGGGCAAAAATGCTTTAGTCAATCTAACTGCCGACATCAAAACCAACTCAAAAGCATTATACCAATCTTCTAAACCAACATCAAAAAAATCCCCAGGTTTAGGTCCCCCAGTGTTAAAAACAAAAATATCAACACCACCAAACTTTCCCAAGACAAAATCACTTAACTTATCAACCTCACTAGGCTTGCTCAAATCACAAACAAAAGACTCAACATCTATTCCTTCCTTCTCAAGTGATTCTTTAGCAACCTTAAGATTATCACTATTACTTGATGATATAATAACCTTAGCTCCCTCAATACCTAGAGCTTTAGCTATACCGAAACCTATACCCTTACTACTAGCAGTAACTAAAGCTACCTTACCTCTAATACCAAGTTCCATAGACTACCCCTCAATAACAAAACTTATATCAACAACATCGTACTTCATAGTCATCTTACTTGTTGAAACAAAATCTATAGGTGCTCCAGACTCCGCAATCTCTCTTATGTTCTCTTCATCAATATTTCCGGAAGCCTCAACTATAATCTCAGGATTGACTGACTTTATATATTCCGAAGCTCTTTTTATCTCTTCAACATTCATATTGTCAAGCATTATGATGTGAGCTCCAGCTTCAACTGCTAGCTTAACCTGCTCAAAGTTGTCACATTCAACTTCAACTTTATGCATCGGGAAATTCTCTTTTGCCATTTTTACAGCTTTGACTATATCACCCTTAAAGACGGCAATGTGATTATCCTTTATCATTACCATGTCATATAGCCCAAATCTATGGTTAACCCCTCCACCAACTTTCACGGCATACTTCTGCAGATACCTAAGCCCCGGTATAGTTTTCCTAGTATCAAGAACTCTAAATTTCCCCTTCGTAGCATCAACAAGCTTTTTGGTAGTAGTAGCAACGGAAATAAGTATTGTTAGAATGTTAAGAAGAGACCTCTCAACTGAGAGTAGCATCCTAGCACTGCCTTCAAGGTTGAAAATTTTCGTGCCAGGTACAAAAAATTCACCATCCTTGAGGCTACAAGACTTTATGTCAAATTGCTTCTCTAAAACAATAGCAAAAATCTCACCAACGAAAACACCATGGTTATTAGCAACAATATACGCCTGTGCTTTTTTATTCGGAACTAGCCACGAAATAAGATCATTATTATTAGTATCCTCAAGAAGAGTATTTTCAAAAACTACTCTAGCAGCATTGTAAAGATTTATATCATAATAAAACATACTCTACTTTTTTGCTTTTCCTTGAGCAGCAACAGCCTCCATTGCCTTTCTAACCTCCTCAGGATCCCCAAGATAATACCTGTTTATTGGCTTAAGGTTCTCATCAAGCTCGTAAACCAAAGGTATACCCGTAGGTATATTAACTTCAACTATATCCTGATCAGAGATATTATCCAGGTACTTAACTAAAGCTCTAATGCTATTACCATGAGCTACGATTATTACTCTCTTACCTTCCTTTATAGTAGGTGCTATAACTTCATTCCAATAAGGTAAAACTCTAGCGACAGTATCCTTAAGGCTCTCACACAAAGGTATTTCTTCTTCCTTCAAGTCCTTGTATCTTGGGTCATGACCGGGATACCTAGGGTCATCCTTTGTAAGAGGTGGCGGTGGCACATCATAACTCCTTCTCCATATTTTCACCTGCTCTTCGCCGTACTTCTCAGCCATTTCAGCCTTATTTAGACCCTGTAGAGCACCATAGTGCCTTTCGTTTAATCTCCAATGCTTGTACTCCGGTATCCAAAGTAAGTCCATCTCTGCAAGAATTATATGTAAAGTATTTATAGCTCTCTTCAAAACTGAAGTGAAAGCTACATCAAAAACATAACCATTTTCCTTAAGAATCCTACCACCTTTCTTGGCTTCCTCTATTCCTTTTTCAGAAAGGTCAACATCTGTCCAACCAGTGAACCTGTTCTCTTTATTCCAAACACTTTCACCATGTCTAACCATAACAATCTTATACATACCTAACCCTCCTTAAAGGAATTTTAAAGCACAAAAGAAAATTATTTCTACATACAAAATCATCCATTTTCTGAAACTTTAGGCGCAGGTTCAACAAAAAGCTTACCATTAATCAACCTAGCCAAAGTCACAAAAAGAAGCCCAAACACTATAATGTTAAGCACAACATAAACAACTATTCCTAACCAATTCAACCATGGTAGTATTTCTTTAAACGTCATCGTAGCATTGCCAAATATGGCAATGGGAAATGTATACGCCCACCAGCTAAGTTCATACTTAAGCCTAAAGAACATATCCACCAAGAACAAAAGAAGCATCAAGAAGAAAACAGCAACTCCATAGAAAAATATACCCAAGTACGATTGAATACCTAGAAGATAAGATATCGTCACCGCTATAGCAGAAGGAGGAGCAATAAATATTACAAAAGTAGGCACCAATCTATCAGGTAAAGGATGGTGAAAGATAATCCTATACATAAGTATGCCTCCAATAACAACATAAAAGAAGGTACCAACGGAAACGAGAAAAACATTAAACCATAAAGGTAAAACATCTTTACCAACAAGAGGACCAATCACAGTACCTACAATAGGAATAAACCACGAAGGATTCATATGATGAACTTCAAATGAAGTTTGCCTTATCCACTGAGCCATAATCATAAGAGTAAGAATTAAATGAAAAACAGTAAATATCAATATCAACAAAGTTCCCCAACTAAAGTAGCTGCTTAGAAACTTACTTAGAAGCATTGCCCCTATCGTAAATGTAGCAAAGAACTGCAGCGAAATAGGATGCATAAACTCCTTATATACAGAATTTGGCACAGAAACAACCTTAAGCAGATATACTATAAGCGACAAAACAAAAATAATGGTACCTATTAGCCCCCAAAACAGGTATAAAACATTCGAATAAGGTAACCCCATCTTCAAACTCAAAAGAGCTGTACCAAACGTACCCATAGTAACCGAAAAAATAGATATTGGAAACTTCTCAAGAAACGCTCTCATCTCATACCTCCTTTATATCTTTTTCTTTGTTTTCTTCAACATTAACTTCCTCTAAACAAATAGGTCTTTTGCTCTTGATCACCACCTTAAACCTCTCTATGTCCTCAGAAATAATAGCATCATCAATTGACAAAAGACAGCAAATAAAGCCTCTTTTCGCCTCATCTAGCTCTGAAAAAGAATACATTACAAACCTACCTCTCCTACTCTCCTTAAGAAGTCCCGCAAATCTTAATTCCTTCAAATGCTTAGAAACAGAGTAAAAACTAATACCTAAAGCCTCAACTAACTCACAAACATAAACCTCCCCAAATTCCTTAATAACCCTAAGTATCCTAATCCTATCAGAATGCCCTAAAACTCTAAAAATTTTTGCATACTCACTCAAGTTAGACACTAAAACCCTCCAAATATATTTGCAAATTTGTGCAAATATGTTATTTTAATTAACCAAAATTTTTCAAGTTTTTTCAGATGTTGAGAAACGAAGCCTTACAACGATAAAACAAGTAGTTGGGACCACTAAATAGCACTCTCATTTAAGATCAAGAAACAGGTAGTAGCCAGCTAACTTGAAATACTTCGGTAACCTTTTTCATAAATCTTTTATGAGTATAGAAATAGTAGCAACGAACAGAAAAGCAAAGAAAAATTACGAGATACTTGAGACGTACGAAGCAGGCATAGAACTCAAAGGTAGTGAAATAAAATCCATAAGAGACCATAGAGTGAACATAGATGACGCTTTCTGTTTAATAGAAAACGGCGAGGTTTACATTCATAACATGCACATATCACCGTATCCATCATCCAGTGTCTTTAGACCTGACCCAGATAGAAAAAGAAAGCTACTACTCCATAGGAAAGAAATAGATAGAATATTCGGACAAGTCACTAGAAAAGGTTATGCCCTAATCCCAACAAAAGTGTACCTGAAAAATGGTAGATGGGCAAAGGTAGAAATTGCTGTAGCCAAGGGTAAAAAATTATACGACAAGAGAGAAGACATAAAGAAAAAAGAAGTAGAACTAGAAATGAAAAAGTTCTCAAAATATAAAATTTAAAATTTCTGAAAATGTCAAAACTAGACGAAGAGAAAATCAAATACCTAGTATCGGAGTACCAAAACGGCAACCAATCAGTACTGAACGCAATAATAAAAGAAATATCTCTATATGTTTACAACTTTCCTCTAATCGTTTACAACAAACTACCAGACGAAGCAGGTGAATTTTATCTATACTTCATGGAAAGGCTAGAATCATGTATTCTAAACTTCAAAGACAAAGGCTATAAGTTCTCTACTTACCTAACCTCAGTACTAATAAACCACTACAAAAACTTCCTACTACAAGAAAAAAGAAAAACGCTAAGAGTCATGTACGAGTCAGAGTTAAAGGACATAAGCATCTTCACTTTGCTTTTGAATACCGATGAAAAAGAACACAGAGAAAGCATTAAAGACGAAGAATTAGAGTCAGCAATATCGTTTTTCAACTCTTTAGATGAGTTTTCAAAACTCATCATAAAAGTTTTCACTTTTGAGCTCACCCCAGATGACCTAACTCTGATAAGCAAATACACCAAAAAACCAATAGAACAGGTCCTCAAAGAGTATCAAGAAATCCTAAAAAGAGTACAGAAAAAGTATGAAACGAGAAAGAAAATAATAGAAAAAATTCAAAGCACCCAAAACAAGAAGTACATAGACAAACTCAATTCGCTAAATACCCTTTGTAGCTATGCCGATGTAGCAAAACTTCTAAATCTCTCAATAAGCAATGTAGGAGTGAGCTTAAAAAGGCTAAGAGAAAAGTTTCAAAAGCATTTAGAATCAACTAAAAAGTCTACCTAACGGTACCCATTCTATTTATTATAGTATCAAGCATTGCATCAATGTATGTTATAAACCTTGCTGATGCTTCGTATGCTCTCTGATACGAAATAAGCTTTGTAAGTTCTTCATCAAGGTTAACACCTGAAACTGCTTCCCTTAGTTTCTTAAGGTTCTGAATAACTAATTCTTGCTTTTTCATAGCCACCTCTGAAACATTCCCCCTAGTTCCAACATCACCCACCATGAATTTAAGATACTCTAGGAATGTTGAATCCTTCTCAACCATAACTTTCTTATCCCTAAGCCCAGCAATGAGAAGGATATTAGAGTTATCACCTACACCATTACTGGTATCTGGAATACGGTCACCATTTAAGTCTCTACCACCAGCGGCAGCTATAAGCCTAGGGTCCTTCTCTATGAGAGGATTAACATCTATCCAAGCAGCAGGGTCATCAAACGGAGCAACAGAATAATTTATCGTAGTGCCTCTTATCTGTACAAGCCCTTCAACATTGTTCCAATCAAAAGCGTTAATCTCACCAGAATTGTTTAGTATCCCAGCGAAACCAACTAAGAAATTACCTGTATCACTTATACGTCTTATAACAAAATCAGGATAGTTCGGGTCTTCTGAAGCCTTAGCCTTAAGTGTCAATTCTCCCCGGTGATTAAGGTAAGCAACAACATGGGCACCTGAATTGTTGATTCTCTCTATTACATCCTTCACCGTGTCATTCTCATTGTACTGGACAACAATGTCAGGTCCACCGGGATAGTTAGGACCAAAGTTAATAACTCCTGAGGAGTTAATAAACATATCTTCCGTAAGTTTCTCAGTACCAGAAATCTTGAATATAGCCGTCTTCTCAAAAACTCCGTCCTGATTGTAATCATAATTACCCCTAAGGTCAGGGGTTATAGACTTTTTTACCCAAAAGTCTACACCTGTAATACCATTCAAACCAAAACCATCCCTGTGAATTTCATTCGTGGACTCAATCAAATTAATAGCTAAAGAATTCAACCTTTTCAAATCAGTAAGCAAATCAATATCTCTAGCATAAAGAAGCCCCAAAAGCTCACCATCCGAAATTTGTAACTTTCTTTCAGTAGAACCGATATAGATATCAACAAAACCTTTGTTTTTGCTATTCGGTATACCAATAAGCTCATGATAAAAGCTACCTTGTACAAGTATTTCGCTACCTACCTTCACTATGAACTCATCCTTATCACTTCTGCCTACTGTTATATTCATTATTTTTGATAACTTTTCTATCAAAGCATCCCTTCTATCGTACAAATCATTAGGATTATCACCTAGTGCCTCAAGTTTTTGTATTTGATTATTAAGATGTGCTATCTCCCTTATATAGCCATTTACCTGGTTTATCCTTTGCTTTATAAGTTCATTTGCTTGTTCCCTAAGCTGAGATATAGCCAAATAATCATGTCTTATCTGACTAGCTAAAGCCTTAGCTTTCTCGACCAAAACTACTCTACTTGACATTTCCGTTGGGTCATTAGCCACTTTTTGTAGTGCTTCCCAATATTCATCTAACATTGTTCTTATGTTAGGTCCCTCAGGTTCATTGTATACTAACTGTAGCTGATAAAGAAATTTCCTTCTCGCTTCCCAGAAACCCAAATTCCCACTCTCCGCTATTATTCTATCATCTATGAATATATCCCTAGCTCTAACTATATCCTCAACAACAACGCCAGTACCAATTTGCCCCGGTGTTGTCTCTCTATTCCAGGAAGGATCATATATAGGATGAAAATCCTTCAAATGTACTATCTGCCTAGAATAACCTTCGTTATTGATATTTGATATGTTATGACCTATTGTCTTTAGAGCATCTGAATGAGCCAAAAGGCTCTTCCTACCAACTTCAATATTATGGAAACTTGAAAGTGTAGCCATCCTTGGCCCCCATAAATAAGTTCGTAATGTTTTGACAAACCTTTAAAAATTGCTTATGTCAACTGAAATTACATCTTGTAAACAAAGTACATACTCCTAGAGACATTATACATAGCCTCGGAAATAGCAGAGTCACCATAAACGAATGGGAACCTTATATTCCCTTTTATAAAGTCCTTAACTATGTCCCTTATCACTCCAGAAACTTTAGAAAGCAGATAACTTCTAAGCTTTTCGTTTAGAGCCTTAGAAACAATTAAAAAATCCCTCAAAGATGCCTCGTTTATGACATAAAAAACTTTCTCATTATCAATATGATCAATAAAGTGAGAAAATCTTATTTCTCCTTTCTTATATAACTCATCAAATATTACACTTTTACACCCATCTAAAAGTGCTATTCTATCATCAATATAATCATCTTTGACACTCCTAAAATACTCTATATCCTCCTTGAGATCACTAAATCCCTTTGACGAAAAAGAAGATTTGAATAGCTCTATAACTTCATCATCAACAAAAACCAAACCCTTTGCAAGTGTAACTCTTGACACATAATTAAGTAGATTGTACAGTTTACCTCTTTTGTATATGCTCTCAAGAAGTTTTGAAATTTGTGTAGCCGAAGACTTAGTTTCAAAAAGTACTCTCTTAGAAATGTTCCTAAGCGTAGAAAGCAAACTAAATGAAGGTATATCCAACTTCTCTTTAGAAAAAACCTGTTTCATGTTAAATCGTGTTATAAAATCAACTTCCCTAATCCATCTAAACTCTCTTATACTCTCCTTTTTACTTATCTCGTCCACCTCATTTATAACATTAGTAGACAAATTCTTTCTTATCTTCATTCCAACCTTCCCCAAACTCACAATAAGCGTAGCAAGCATATCATAACTTATAGCGTTGCTCTTAAGCAGAGTATTAAAAATGAGTTGAATTGTTTTATCATCAAGGTAAGAAATGAAATCCTCCATGTCCCAAGGAATACCAGATGAAAGAAGGTAAATTTCCTTAAATAAGCTTTCAATATCCGAAGTTTCAAGAGTAGAAACATTTTTGTTTATTATAGTTCTTGAGACATCAATTACAAACCTTCTAGGAACTACAAGCACAGTACCATCAACAAAGTAAACAGATAAAACATTGTTCTGAGGATTTATAACAATACGAGGAGGCAAAGCCTCCTCCGATAAAGAATATTTAACTTTTTTCAAAGTTAGTAGCTCTATTGAATCAAAGTCAATACACTCCTCGCCAGAATTCCCCAAAACAATGAAAGAACACTTAACAGGATACCTAATCCTAACTACCTGAGATTTTTTACCATCAGTAAACAATACATCCGCTTCCTTAACATCCAAAATCTGCTCCCTAACAAATATGCTAAGCAAACTTCTAAAGTAATTCAACACAATAAAATTATAAAAAATCTTTCAAGTGCTTTGAGCACATCGTGCTTTAAGCACTTTCTTATTCTAAATTAAGAAACAGGTATTAGCCTATCAAAAAACAAGCATTAGCTTGTTAAAAAACAGGCTTAGCCTGTCAAGAAACAGGCAGTAGGAATTTTTCAACATTCTTAACTGTAGTAGAACCACTAATTTGGCATAGTTCATAATTCATTTTCTATGAACATAGAAAAAATAAAATCTTTCATAGTGATGGACATACTAGAGAGGTCCTTGGAAATTCAGAAACATGGTGTTGAAATAATACATTTAGAAATTGGAGAACCTGACTTACAAACTCCCAAAAAGGCATTAGATAGAGTACCTGAGATTTTGAGCAAATACAAAATGAGTTATACCCCAAGCTTAGGAATAACCTCACTAAGAGAAGCAATTTCAGAATACTACCTAAAAGAGTATGGTGTAGAAGTACCAGTGAAGAACATTGTAGTTGTTCCCGGTAGTTCAACAGGAATGGCTCTAATTATATCAATACTCCTTGACAAAGGCGGAGAATTCATAATAACTGACCCATCTTACCCCTGCTACCCTAACTTCATACTACATTCAGGTAGCGAAGTCGTTAGACTAAATATTTACAAAGATAACAATTTCCTTCCGGAAATTGATAAACTAAGAGATCTAGTTAATCAAAAAACAAGAGGATTAATAATAGCTTCCCCGTCAAACCCTTGCGGTGTTGTACTCCCTCAGAAATTAGTTGAAGAAATACTAGAAATAGGAATACCGACAATAATTGATGAAATATATCAAGGAATAGTATTTGGCATTCCTAAAAAAGAATCAAGCGCGATAAAATATTTCTCAGCTGATGGGAATCTGATAATATCAAATGGCTTTTCAAAGTACTTCTCAATGCCAGGGTGGCGAGTAGGTTGGCTAGTAGTACCAGACAGGTATATACCAGCACTTCAAAAACTCCTTCAAAACATAGTAATATCAACGCCTACTTTATCACAGATGTTAGCCGAGATATGTATGAGAGAGTGTATAAACGAATTAGATGAATATGTAAGCATATACAAGAAACGACTAGAAACAGCTACAAACTTCCTAAATAATTCAGGCTTAGAACTAGGATACAAAGTAAACGGTGCATTTTATATTTACCTAGACCTAAGCAACTTCATAAATGATTCTCTGGAATTCTCAAGGAAAATGCTTGAAGAATATAGCGTAGCTCTAACCCCTGGCTTAGACTTTGGAATGAACCAAACAAACAAATTCATAAGAATATCACTAACAAACTCAGAAGGAAACATACTGACAGGATTAGAAAGATTGTTAAACGCTATATACGACTACAACCCTTCACCTAGAAGCATATAAAATATTGAAAACATACCAAAAAAAAGTTTTAACCTAGTTCTTTATAGCACCTGTGCTTACTAGCACTTCTTATTAAACATTGGAGAACGTAGAAATGAAAACTCTTTACAATCAATTAGGGTTTTGTCGTTTTGTTTTACCTAAATTTACGGAAGAGTGATAAGTAACATAACCAAACCAAAATTAGATTAGGTCTACTGAATAAATCCTTTGATACTCAAACCAAAGTTGTAATAAAATTCTCATAATGAGTTCTATTAACAATCTACAAGAGTCAATAAAAAATATCTTACTCAAAAATGGAGTACCTCCAGAAATATCCAACGAAGCTCTGGAAATAGTAAGGAAAATATACAAAGAGTTTTCCGAAGAAGAGATTTTCTTTTCTCTATCCCCTTCAATATCATCCATAAGTTCACCATATATTTTCCCAGAAACGGAAAAATCAGTAATTAGACTCATAAAAGCTATCAAAAGAAATGAGAATATCCTAATTTTTGGTGACAAAGACGCAGACGGGATAATAGGAACATTCATACTAAAAGACTTTCTCGAAAGACTTAAAAAAATTCTTAGCTCCTCATCGGAGATATACTTTAGAGTGCCTGAAGAAGATGAAGACTATGGGATATTACCACAGCACATTGACGAGTTCTTAGGCAAAATATCACTCATAGTAACAGTAGATAACGGAATATCAGCCACCGAAGCAGTAAAGAAAGCAAAAGAGAATGGAATAGATGTAATAATAACGGACCATCACGAGTACCACGACACAGAAATAACAAAGTGGGCATTTTCAATAATTGACCCCAAGAAGGATAAGGTTGGCAAAGAATACTTATCGGGAAGCGGCGTAGCATTTTACTTAATTCTAGGCATAATACTTTATCTCCACTACAGAAGCCTAGAATTATGGTACCTCAAAGAAGGTAAAGAGAACTCAAACTTAGCAAGGTTAAGAAATTTCGTAAGTGAAGAATACAACATTACCGAAGTTAAAAGCAAAAATACAAAAATCAACTTACTTCTAAGAGACCTAAACGAAAAAGTGATTATTGAAAGAAACATAAATGATGCAAAGAAAATCGTAGAGAAACTAATATTCGTAAGTGACATATACAGACATTTCACAAACAGAAGCAAAGATTTTAGCAAACTATTAGAAGAATTTGAATTACCTCCATCATTCCCAAATGCCATAGAAAAGGTTCTATTTTCAATACATCTAAAGTATGACAGCAACATATACAAATTCGTAAACCTCTATTCTCCACTAGTGGGCTTAACGGTTCTTTCAGACAACATGCCCATAGTTGCAGAGAATAAGTTCTTTGTACTAAGCACACTATCAAAGATAACAAAAAGTGAATTTGAATCTATTAAATATCTTCTATCGTCGCTATCTAGCGACGATAAAGTAAAAATATTTGACTTAATAATGAAAGTAATTCCCTTTTTAAACGCTCCCGGAAGAATGGGAAAAGCCAAAATGATGCTTGAATTCCTAATGGAAACAGATATTAACAAATTACACCGTATCTTCTCAGCAATAGAAGAACTAAACAAAGAAAAAATAAGAATAATTAACGAGCTCGTAAGCAAGTTAATAAGCAAGGTTGACGAAGTAGTCATAATAGAAGAGAATGCCAACAAAGGAATTATAAGTTTACTATCCACAAGGCTATCAAACTACACGAATAAACCGGTAATCGTGATTGGAGAAGGAGGAGATAACGGTAAAATGGTTGGCTCTGCAAGATTCAAAAGAGGGAATGTATTTTCCCTGCTAAAAGAGGTGGAACACTTTTTTTCAAACTTCGGGGGACACAAAAAAGCAGCCGGGTTTGTAATAGAAAAGGCAAAATTAGAAGAATTTGTAAGCTTAATAAAAAACAGGAACTTCGAAAATTACTCAGAAAAACCAGAAGCCTTAGTAAGAATACCAATAAAAGATTTCTATGATAAGTTCGGAAAATTGATAAAGTTATTAGAGCCACTTAATCCTGATATGAAGCCCATATTCGAAAGTTACGAGGTAATAAAAAACTACATAGCCTACGAAAAGATAAAATATGTCTTCATTGAAAACTACAAAGTATTGTGCGAAGTACCAGAAGAGAAAATAAGAAATAATTTGAATAAAAGAGTCAGAATTGTTTATTCATACGATTATAGATTTGACCAAGATATACAAGAAGAGGTTATATATCCGAAAATTTTAGAAATAGAAAATGAGTAACTTCATAGATGACCCAAATAAAATATTTTCGTTCTTAAAAAGGCTTAGAGCATCCAATATAAAGAAGCACCACTTAATTGAGTTTTACGATTGTAGAGTAATTCATCCTGCTCTTTGAATTCTTTTTTACATTTCTTTTCTTTCGATTTTTTCTAAAACTTTCACAAGCCTAATTCTATTGTATCTCTGTATAATAATAAAAGGAATGTTTGCCAAGATTCCATAAGCTGCCATAATATAATCTCCAATCGGTGGGTTAAACAAAAAAGAAAATGGAGTCGATAGAAAGATCAAAATATGCACTAGTTCTGCTCTACATGTCTCGATGATGAACCTTTCGATATAAGACTTTTCTTTTGATTTAAGCTTTTTTTTATCAAAAGGATGAATTTTGATTAGTTCACCAGCCTCTGGTACAACATCTTTCCAATACTTAACAAAAAAAACCTTTTCGTAGAGCTTGCCTTCTAATTCCCAAAATCGCTTCTTAAAAATAGGATTTTTGATGTTATAAAAACTAAAAGGAATAAGATGACACAAATAACCCGATGCGAAAGTTATACTAACCCAAAATACCGAATTTGCAACTATAAGTATCAATCCCTCTGTCGCCATATTTTTATTTGCCTCCCTCTCCAATATAGTTTTAATCGAAAAACCTTTACTAATATGGAACGAATAAAAATGAGTGTAAAAGCCATAGCAAAAAAAGGATATAATACAATGGTTATAGGACTAAATCGCCCAATCTTACGAGAAACGATAAACAGAAATATCCCATAAAAAATATACATCGCAGAATAGATCGATAGAAGTATAAAATCTTTTTGATTAAAAGAAATTATCAGAGAACCAAAAATTCCCATTGAAAAAGAGATGATTGCCGCGATTATAATTAATTCTTGTGGTTTAGAACGTGCAGCCCCTAAATTCATATTTTTGGTCCAACCATCGATCAGTGTCATAACACCTTCGGGATACATTCGAAAATAGATCAAATTGTTATGAGGTACAATCGTAATTTTAACCCCTTTTTGAGCAAGCTTTATACCCAAATCCAAATCTTCGATTATGCTATTCACTACAAGTTTATGACCTCCAGTTTTTATGTATAAATCTTTTGATATCATTATACAAGGTCCGTATAAGCCATTATCTGTACTAAATGGTTCTGATTTTTTTCCTGCTCTTAAACCAAGAATTACAATTAAGTTAGGATAAAGAGAAAGATTTTCGTAGAATCGTTCCAAATAGTGATATGGTTGACAAGAGATTACTCCATCGGACTGAAAATGTCTTAATAAATATTCCAATGCTGTTTCGCGAAGAATCACATCAGCATCTAAAAATAATAATACCTCTCCTTGAGCGTACATAGCACCAGCATAACAAGAAGCACTTTTTCCTTCCCAATCAGGAAATATCTCTTTTCTTTGGATAACTTTTGCATTATAACTTTTTGCAACAGAGATAGTATTATCTGTAGAGCCATCATCTACGACAATAATTTCGAAATTTTGATAAGTTTGTTTTTTTAAAGAATTAAGCAAATTTGGTAGACGTTTTTCTTCGTTCCTACATGGTATAATAATAGATAATAAACAACAATCATTTTCTGGATCTAATAATTTTAACTTTGCAACCTTGGGAGAATAAAACCTTAATATTCTAAAAAATCCTATCATAGATATAAAAAACATAATAAGACTGATTAGCAACTTTATCATTATTTCCTCCTTTTCTAACTAAACATTAATTTTAATGGCGATTGCTCATTTAATTCTACTTAAACAAACATACAAATTATCTTCAATATTATCCCTATGATTATATCTAAATTCAAGCTCTTTTAGATAATAAACAAAATTTTCTCTACTCACTCCATAAAATTTTAACAACCTCTTCTTTGCATAACTCCAAAATTCTCCTATACCATTTTTACCGATGTTTTTGGCATGACGGAAAGGATAGCTATCAAATGTTTTAGGTGGATTATTTCGAGCAATTACCTGAAAGTAAGTAAATATCACATCCAAAAATCACTACAGAAACTCCTAAATCTCTGTCTTATCAAACACGCAGGAACTAAAAAAGGCAAGCGAGGAAGATCCAAAAATGTTTATGAGATTGTTGATATTTGGGAACTCAATGTGAATTACTACGATAACCACAAGAATAACGGCAAAATAACACCTGTGCAACCTTCTTGTATTACCGACTACATAGAACCCTGTTATTCCTTTTCAATTTCGTCTTAAACAAAAAAATAAAATGGGTAAAGTCAAATTCTTGATTCATTTTGACTTTTAATATTTTTTTATGATATACTTTTTAAAGTTATTATGAATGTTAGAAATTCAGATTCTTTAATATCAGATATTAAAGATAAGGCAGCAAAAATAAGTGATTTTATATCTAAAGATAGCAATTATCCTTTAATTTTTAAAAATTTAGATGAAAAAATATTAAAGATAAATAAAAAAATATTAGAAGCTTTAAAAGAAATGTGCGAAGGTCAGGCTTTAGACCCTGATTTTTCAAAAAATTTTGATCTATCATTAAAACAAGATTATTTTTTGATGATCAGCAAAAAAACAGGAGCCTTGTTTTCTGCCTCTTGCTTTTTAGGAGGATTAATTATAGATTTAGAGAATAAATTAAAAGATTTAGCTAAAGAATATACGGAATTTTCTATTAATGAAATTAAAGAAATTAACGGAGGCGAAGATGCTAAAAAATATTTCATTGAATTCTTTTATTATGAATGGTGTTGACTTTTACAATAAATTTTCTTTTGAGTTAAGTAATATTTTAACTAAAAAATATAGCACTTCTTTTTATTTAAGTTCACTATTTTTTAAAAAAGAAATTAAAGAAGCTATATTTAGTATTTATGGTTTTGTAAGACTTGCAGATGAAATAGTTGATAGTTTTTTGGAATTTAATCAAAAAGAATTATTAGAAGATTTTGAAAAAGAAGTTTTTAATGCTTTAGAGCAGGGCATAAGTTTAAATCCTTTTTTAAACGCATTTATTTTGACTGTTAAAAAATATAATATAGATAAAGATTTAATTTACGCTTTTTTAAAAAGCATGAAAAATGATTTATATAAAAAAGAATATTTTTCAGAAAAAGAGTTAAAAGAGTACATTTATGGCTCAGCTGAAGTTGTTGGTTTAATGTGCCTTAAAATTTTTGTTAAAAATAATAATTCTCTTTATAATGAGTTGAAAGAATATGCTATTAGCTTAGGATCTGCTTTTCAAAAAGTTAATTTTTTAAGAGATATAAAATATGACTTTCATGTTTTAAAAAGAAAATATTTCCCAAATTTAGATTTTAATAAATTTTCAGAAGAAGATAAAAATAAAATTATTGAAGACATAGAAAAAGAATTTGAAAATGCAAAAATTGGAATTAAAAAATTACCAAAAGATTCAAAATTAGCAGTTTTGATTGCATTTAACTATTATAAAGCTTTATTAAATAAATTAAAAAAAACAAAATCTTCGGATATTCTTAAAAAAAGAATTCGCATATCAAATGCATTAAAATTTTTGTTGATTTTTAAATCTTACATTCAATATAAATTCAACTTAATATGATGTCTTTAGAAATTAAAGAAAAAATAACTCTTTTTTTTATTGCTTTGTTTTATATTATAGGTGCTTTTCTTTCGACAAGCAATAATTTAAATTTTAGATTTTTTGAATATAGTTTTTTTGTAATTTTATTTAATTTTTTAATTGTAATTATTTTTCAAAAAAACAAATTTAACAAAAAATTTTTATTATTTTTTATTTTATTTTATTTATTCTTTTTCTTTATAGAGGTTTTAGGGGTTAAAACAGGCAAAATATTCGGTTCATATTTTTATGGGAAATCTTTAGGCTTTAAAATTTTTGAAACACCAGTAATAATAGGGCTTAATTGGATTCTTTTAATATATTTAACTTTTGCTTTTTCGGAATTGTTTAAAATTTCTGATAAATTTAAAATAATTTTAGGTTCTTTTTTGATGTTATTTTATGATTTTATTTTAGAAAAAGTCGCGCCCTTAATGGATTTATGGTTTTGGGAGGGTAATAGTGTTCCGTTTTTAAATTATTTTTCTTGGTTTATTCTTGGTTTAATTAGTCATTCTATTTTAAGATTTTTTAAATTTGAAATTAAAAATATTTTTGCGGTTTTTATTTATTTCTTACATATAATTTTTTATTTAATTATTTTATTTAGAACTTAAAAAATGATTTATTTTATTTATTTAATTTTAATTTTCAATTTTTTGTTCTTTTTGATTTCTTTTTTAAATTTTTTGATAAAATTTATCTTAAAAAATAAAAAAATTCTTTAGCAAAAGAAACTGCTTTGGTTTCTTTTATCATTATTGCCTTTTATCTTAGTTCCAAAAAGTAAGTATTCTTCTTTATCAGCAGCAATTGGACAATATTATGTTATTTAAAAAAGAAATTTATTTAAAACATAATTTGCATGAAAAATTAAAACAAAGTAGAGCAGAAGACGTTGAAATAGCTCGTTATTTAAAGAAAAATAACGAAAGAATTTTGTGTTTAACCGGAGATGAAAGATTGGAAGAATGTATCAGGGTTTAAATGAGGCAATTAATGGTTTTTCAAGAACAATTAAAATTATTTTTGGAAATTCTTATTTCTTATTAATTTTATTTTGGATAATCAATTTTTATTCTTTAATTTTGGCAACTTTCTTTTTTATAAGTTATGAGTTTTTATTAATTTTAATTTTATTTGCTTTAAATAGATATTCTGTTTTCAAATTAAGTATGCAAAATGTTTTTTGAATTTAATTCTTGCGCCTTTGCAAGAATTTTTTTTATAATTTATTATATAAAGAACTATAATTTGGAGAGACGGAGTATTATATGAAGAAAAATAAAAAGGTAATAATAGTTGGAACTGGCGTTGGCGGACTAACAGCGGGATTAAGGCTTATAAAAAAGGGATATGATGTTGAATTTGTTGAAAAATACTTTCAGCCAGGCGGAAGGGCAAATCAAATTAAAAAAGATGGATTTGTTTTTGACACAGGACCTAGTTTTTTTTCTATGTCTTATGTTTTTAAAGATTTTGCAAAAGATTGCGGAATAAATTTACCTTTTTCATATGAAGAGCTTGATCCTTTGTTTAGTGTTAATTTTGATAACAAAAAAGTATTTAATTTATATAAAGATATTAAAAAATTATCAAAACAATTTGAAAATATTGAGGAGAATTTTGAACAGAAGTTTATTAATTATTTAAAAAAATCTGAAGATACTTTTAATGAAACATTTAATACAGTGATACAAAAAAATTATAATACTTTGCTTGATTATATTTTAACTTTAACTAAAGTAAACTCAAGATATCTTCCTTATATTTTTAGAAGTTTTTATGATGAAATCAAAAGAAATTTTTCTTCAGAAGAGGCAAGAATAACTTTTTCTTTAATTTCTTTCTTTTTGGGCAAACCTCCTTTTGATACAATGGCAGTTTATACTTTGCTCTCTTATGTTGAGTTTAAAAATGACGGGTATTATTTTGTTAAGGGTGGTATGTATAAAGTTATAGAAGGATTAGTAAAAGAACTTCAAAAAGATAATGTTATTTTTAATTATAATACTGAAATTGTTGATTTTGTAAAAGAAGGAAATAAAATTAAGTTTTTAGTAGATCAAAAAGGTAAAAAATGGTCAGCTGATATATTTTTAATTAATTCTGACGCAGCTTATTTTAGGGGTAAAGTTTTTAGAAAGAAGAAATATTCAAATGAGAATTTAAATAAAATGGATTGGACACCAGGATATTTAACTATTTATTTAGGAGTAAAAGGTAATTTTGATAATTTATATTATCATAATTATTATCTTGGATATAATTTTAAAGATTATTCTCAAAAAATAACTAAAGATAAAAATTTACCTCAAATTCCTTATTATTATGTCAATGTTTTGTCTAAAAAAAGTAAAGAATGTGCTCCTCCAGGACATGAAGCTTTATTTTTTGTTTGCCCTGTACCTAATCTTATTTATAAATCAGATTGGAGCGATAAAGATTTAATTGTTTCAGATATTTTAGATGATTTTTCAAAAAAAATAGGAAGAGATATTAAAAAAGATATTGTTTTAAAAATTGTTTATACGCCCGAAGATTGGCAAAATAATTTTAATTTATATAAAGGAAGTGGACTGGGACTATCTCATAATTTTAATCAAATAGGATATTTTAGACCAAAAAATTTTGACGAAGATTATAAAAACGTTTTTTATGTTGGCTGTTCAACCTTACCTGGAGCAGGAATTCCAATGGTTGCTATAAGCTCAAAATTAGCAGTTGAAAGAATAGAAGAATATGTTTCTAGTTTATCTTATAAAAATAGCAGGGAAAATAGATAATTAACTATAGATTATTAAATTTTTTAATTGATTTTTTGATGTTCAAATAAAACTTTGATGATAATAAATTATAAGTGAGAGTGTTGAAAAAATTGATTTTTTTAGTTCTGAATAGAGGTAGGAGATATATATGCGAGAGAGGTGAAAAATAAAGAGGGAACAGAAGTTCAAGGTTATACAGGGCGAACATTGCCAAAGCATGAAGTTCTGCTATACCTTGGTTCTTAGTGAGCACCCTATCATCATACCTCCTCTTAACCACACTGAACACTCGCTCAACTATGTACCTCTTCTCGTAAATATTCCTGTACTTCTCATACATCCTCTTCGCCCACCTTCTCTCCTCACTCCTTACCCTCTTCCTTATGGTATTCTCCGTTGGTATCACCGGCACTATGTTCCTCTCCCTCACCATCCTTATCACCTTGTTCTTAAAGTTGTAGAGGGGCATTATATTTTCCATAACGGTGATTAAAGCTACTGGTTTTGGTATTTTTTCTAAAATACTCAGGCGTTACCTCTTAAAAGTTAATAGTCATAATATAGCTTCATTTTATACACCATTTTTTTAGGATTAAACATTATTTTTTATAAACTCTTTACTTTTTCTAAATATTTTTTAATATCAAACTTTGCTTCTAAACCTGATGCACTCATATATCTTATTTTTCCAAGAATTTTTCTTTCTTTCCATGGTCTGTCATGGGTTCCAAAGCACCAAGATATGCCGGCATAACCGTTTGGGTCTCTCCCGTCAAGCTCGTATTTGTCATTTAGATAGCATGCAATATCAAAGGCATGTTTTGGGTCTTGTGTCCATTCTATAATTTTTTTACACCAATACATTCTCATGTAGTTATGCATCTTTCCAGTTTTTAAAAGCTCTAATTGTGCAGCGTTCCAGTATTCATCGTGCGTTTTTGCATTTTCAAACTCTTCTAATGCATAGATATACTCTCTTTTGTCGCTTTTGTGCTCTTCTAAGGTTTTTTTAGCCCAGTCCGGAATGCCTTCATAATGGTTATAGTTTGGATTATAGTAGCAAAAGTTCCTTGCAAGCTCTCTCCAAACTATCATTTCGTTAAAAAAGCTATCAACATTTTCATCTTTTTTATACTTTGACAGGATTTCAAGGACTACTTCTATGGGCGAGATTTGCCCAAAATGAAGATAAGGGCTTAGGTTTGATTGATAGTCAAGCTCCGGATGAGACCTATACTCTTTATATTTACGAAGCTTCCTTTCAATAAATTCTTTTAAGTATCTCTTAGCTTTGCTATAACCACCTATAAAAGGTGATAAGCTAACACTTTTGTCTATGTTGAGAATATCTAAAATCTCTAAGGAACTATTTAAAGTTATCTGTTCTATTCCAAAATCAAGATTGATGGATTTAATCTTTGGCTCTCCTGGCTTTAATTCAAGAAGATATGATCCTAATAAATCATAAATCTTTTTTCTTATATTGAAAGCGTAAACTTCTTGCTCTTGAGATACAATCTCTACAGGAACACAAACATCAGACTCTACTTCGTAGAATGGTATATCTAATCTCTTTGCTATATCACTATAAAGTTTTCTATAATACTTTAAGTAAGCTTTATCTGTGATTAAGACACTAGTATTCTTTGATATCTCTATGAATCTCTGTTTGATATCATCTGATTTTTCTATGATAAATTTTATACCTCTTTCTTCTATGGACTTTTTGGCTTCTAAAACTCCATCTAACATAAATTTGTAGTATCTTGCGTTTGAGTATTTGTATTTGTCTGTAATTGGGAAATAGACTAATAATGGTTTTTTGTGGTCGTTTGATAGTTTGATTGCATATTCAAGGCTGTGATTAAAGTTTGCCCTGTGGCTGTGAGACATCCAGTATATTATGTATTTACCTGATTGATTAAACTGTCTGTCGTTTAAAGCTTTTACCCTTCCCGTGAATTCTTGTTCCATTAATTATCTCCTTTTGTATAGTAATTTACTCTAAAACAATCGCATGAGAAAGTGAAAATTTGGAAGTACTTTAAGTCTTTCACTTTTGACTCTTTACCTATCACTTGTTTTCCATACTGAAGTACCAAGACCTAAGGATCAATTATTTATTTTTATTTTGCTTTTTATTTGGTAATTCCTAAATTTATTCCTCCTATTATCTATCCCTAAAGTTATACCTAAATTCAAGCTCTTCTAGATAGTAGATAAAATTATCATTTTTATCTATTCTCTCATGGTTAAATCCATACATTACAAGACTATCACATCTTCTGAATTTAATACTTGAGAGAAAGTTTATTCTAACTTCACCGATGTAGCTATTCCCATAATGATTCTTATCTTTTCCGTACTTTCAGCAATTTATATATTTGATGAAATCCACTTACATAAAAAGTATCCTACAAGACAATCAAAAAAACAGGCATCTTTTATCAATACATTAAACTTGTCTTTCAGTTTTTCCTCGTTAGACTTTAAGTTCTCAAAATATCACTATATTCTTGCTTCTTTTATAAAATCAGCTCTTCTGGAAAAAGTTATTAGAGCCACTTAATCCTGATATGAAGCCCATATTCGAAAGTTACGAGGTAATAAAAAACTACATAGCCTACGAAAAGATAAAATATGTTCTCATTGAAAACTACAAAGTATTGTGCGAGGTACCAGAAGAGAAAATAAGAAATAATTTGAATAAAAGAGTCAAAATTGTTTATTCATATGATTATAGATTTGACCAAGATATACAAGAAGAGGTCATATATCCGAAAATTTTAGAAATAGAAAATGAGTAACTTCATAGATGACCCAAATAAAATACTTTCGTTCTTAAAAAGACTTAGAGCTTCCAATATAAATATTCATTTGATATACCAAAATAAAAAAACAAGAGGCATTGTAAGATATGTAGGAGAATTCAGTTTCGAAGTTTACTGTCTAACAAAGTTCGATATAGAAAAACCAGAGATAGAAATAGAATTCAACTTTGAAGGTAAAACTTATCATTTCTCTACAGAACTTCTAAATCAAAAGGACACATTACTCCTCCTAATGATACCCGCAAGGATAGATATTTGGACTCAAAGAAAATATCCGAGAAAAAATGTCTACGGACAAGCATTCTTAAGTATATCCTTCATAAAACCTATTGAATACACAAGTGAAATTGAGAGACTACCCGAATTAGAAGGAATCCCCGAAAACCTAAGAGACATAAAATCCGAACTTGATAAAGAAACCCCAGACCTAAAGAAGATAGTTAACATGATTTTAAGAGAGATATCAAAAATGAGTAACAGCTACGATTTCATATTCTATAAGAGAGGAATGACATTACCCTCCTCAGCAATCATATCAATGATTTTCAAAAAACCATTGCTTGTTGAAGACACAACAAACCTAGAAAGCTATATAACAACCTACGAAAATTTCAATATAGTCACCTATGGTGACTATATGAAAAAAGCCAAGTGGGATGAAACAAAAGTACTAGAGCAAATCAAGAAACTTAGGTCAACATTCATGTCACAAAACATTAGAAGCTTTGTATGTGTACCAGTAAGAATAAAGGGAGACACAATAGGTTTCATATTCTGCAAAAAAAGCATTGGGAAATTCACGTTAAGAGATGTTGTATATCTAGACGCTCTTAGCTCAATAATCTCGGAAGCATACATAAAAGAAAAGATAAACAATCTAAAAAACTCAAAAGAACTAAAGCTACCTGTAATAGACATAGGTGGCGGTGGATTAAGATTTGAAATAGACGGAATAATAGGCAAGTTAATAAAAGTAGAAGATGTGTTAAGGCTCTTCATAGAAATACAAAACAAAAACATACAAGCCATTGGGAAAGTTATAAGAATAGACACTACTAAAAACAGTTCAAAACTCTGGATAGCATGCCAATTCACCTACATCTCCCCCGAAGACCAACAATTTTTAATATCAATAACATCAAACTAAATAACCAAGTGCCTCGGGCACTAGTGCCTAGGACACCAGTGTCTAGGACCTTAAAGTACTAGGTGCTTCATAGCACTTTTTTAATTATGTGTTTGAGTTAATGTGTAATTGATAACATCTCAACGACTAAAAGGTGTTGAGAAGCTTCTCTTTCCAACAATAAAATGGGTGGGGTGCTTCATAGCACGTTGTGCTTCATAGCACTTGTGCTATATAGCACTCTATTACTAACCTGGGAAATGAAAAGAGGTTAAACCTCTCAAACATAACCAAACCTTCTATAAATTTGAACTTTTAAATAAACTCACAAGATAATTAATAAAAGGAGGGAGAAATGAAAAAGAAATTAATTATAGTTATATTTCTATTCTCTTTACTATTTGTGTACTCTTGTGCTTACTCTCCGGGCGGAGAGATAATAAAGAAAGGAACTCACGAAGTTTCTGTCTCATTGGGCGTACCTGTTTATTCAAGTTTCCCAACCGTCGGGGTAATGATAACACCATTTCCAGCAATAAGCTATAAATACGGTATAACCGACGACCTAAACTTTTTCATAAGAAATTATCCAATATTTTTTTTTATGGGAATACTATTTATTGACACAGGAATCGTAGGAAGAACATACAGTCTTTCACCATACTTACATTTAACAGGATTATTAGGCACTCAGGTTATGGCTAAACTTTTCGAAGGAATCCAATTCTACGGTAACACAGGTCTATTTGTCATCATAGGAGAGAATAACAAATCACACCTATACTTAGGTGGAGATATTGTTGTGTTTCCTATAAGAAACTCTCTTGATGTTAACGGTAATGTAAAAGCTGGAGGAATAATAAAATTAAACGAAAATTGGGGGCTTGCTCTAGAACTGTCACTCAACAGTGTAGGTAGAACCACTTTCGTTAATACAGGATTTCAAGGCATAGGCTTTCCAACAATTTACATAGGTGCATCCTATAAATTTGGTGATAAGGAGGCAAAAAATGAATAGAGCAATATACCTTTTAGTATTTTTGTTTGTTGTACTCTCAAGCTGTACGCTTGATAGTGCTCTTTTGTACAATCCAGACAAAGTAGATGAATACTACTATAAGCAAAACATTTTTTCAGTTGAAGTAGATGGAAACACTATTTATGGTGTCTTCATACCCGCACCTGCCAATAGCCCAATGAGTAATATCACAGTAATATTCTTTCATGGAAACAGCTATTCAATGAATAAATTCACAGATGTAGCATCACTTTTCCATGACATGGGCGTAAACTTCGTAATGTTTGACTATAGAGGATTTGGCAAAAGCACAGGAAAACCTACAGAAGAAGGATTATACAACGATTCAGAAGCAATCGTAAAATATGTTTTATCAATTTCTAACATAAACACCAATAACATATTCTATGCTGGGCACTCCCTAGGTAGTGCTACTTCTATAGAAACGACATTAAAAATAAAACCAAAAGGATTAATACTAGTAGCAGGCTTTACATCAATTGATGATATGACAGATTACTATACTACATACAGCATATCTGGTGATTGGGTACTAAACGGGAAATATGACAACTTTTCAAAAATTGATAGAATAAATGTACCTGTGCTACTCATACACGGGAATAAAGATACTACTGTCCCACATTGGATGAGCAAAACAAACTATGACAAAGCGAAAGAGCCAAAAAAGCTAGTTATAGTTGACGGTGCAAACCATGGAAACATATTCGTTTACAAAACTTTCTACGATGAAGTTAAGAAGTTTTTAACTTCTTACTCTAATTAGTTTTCAAAAAAATCTAGAGGGATGCTGACGCATCCCTTAAAAACTTATTTTATAATGTTTCATCAACAAATATAGTCTTGAGAATTTCATCATTTTTGATAAATGCTTTCATTTCTTTTCTCATTTCCTCAACATGTATGGTAGTGTATCTGTTAGGCTTGATTGAAGGCGCATTGTCTATGGCTAAAAGCCAAGCGTTAACATTAAACTTTTCTCTTCTAACGAAATTCCAAAACCCTGTTTCATCAAATAGCTCTTTTATCTCATCTTTACGAGGATTGTCCTGTACATTTACAGTAATGTATGTAGCTAAACCAACCTGTATACCATGTAAATGTGGATTAGGCAAAATCTTATCCAATGCGTGAGATATTAGATGCTCAGAACCACTAGCCGGTGCACTATCACCCTCAAGCTCCATAGCAATACCACTCATTATAAGTGAATCAACCAATTTACCGAGAAATTCCTCATCCTTAATGTTAGCAGTCCTAAAATACAAAAGGCTATCAATAGATTTCTCAGATACCATTCTAGCAAAATCATCATGTTTAATGTCAGAATGAGCCTCCTCAAAATCTAGGTCATATATGGCACTTATTTTTGAAACCATATCGCCAATACCTGAGTATATAAAACTCTCAGGAGCACTACCCAATATTTCCGTATCAGCAACAACCCCAAAAGGAATTCTAGACGGTACAGTTGTTCTCCTACCCTCAACAATCAATGAACACAACGGGCTACAAATACTGTCATTAGAAGGAGCAGTCGGGAAGGTAATAACTGGTATCTTTCTTATATACCCAACATACTTAGCAATATCTATAACCTTACCACCACCAATTCCCATAATTATACTTGTCTGAGGAACTTTAAACGCAATATCGTAAATATCGTCTAGCCTGTTTGACCTACCTTCAAACCTACCAATAATTTTTATACCTTCCAAGTTATTTTCTATCCTCTTACCAAATAATTCATATATCCCCTCTCCGTAAAATATCACAATATCACCAAACCCATACTCTTTTAGTATTTTATTCAAATCTCCAGCAACTCCCTTATAAACCTTAAGAATAGAAGGTACCGATATCTCTCTAGACACCAATATTCTTTTCATAATACACCTCCTTAAACTTACCTTCTTTAATCAATGGTATGAGTCTTCTCGTTTCTTCCATTATATCTCCGAAATCCTTAAACTCAAAGAACCTTATTCCTTCCTGCCTAAGGATATCAGCAAGCTGATACTTAGCAAAAACATAATCAGCAACCTTAGCAGCGTAGTAGTCAGGTCTAGAATCACCAGCAAAGAAAACGAAGTCACTCTCCCTCTTTATTATTTCCACTGCCTTACCCTTATCTACCCCAAAGACCTCAGAATAATACTCTTTAGTAGTATCAGGAACCATATATATGCTACCATCCTTATAATACCCAGGATTAGCAATAACCTTAACAATATCCTTTACACCATACTTCTCAAGAAGTATATCAATGTAGTACTTACAGCCAGCACTAACAAGGTAAAAGTCTCCAACATTCTCAACAAACCACTTCATAAACTCAATAGCTTTCATATCAATGGGTATAGAGTAAATATCATTCAAAACCGTTTCATAATCCTTATTTATGTTGTTGAAAACCATATTGAGGAAATCAACATCTTTTATCTCCTTCCTCTGCCACCTGTGATATAGCTCAACATACTTATCACCTAGATACTTGTCAATAACTATCCAGTAAAAATCTCTAAGCGACACCGTACCATCAAAATCTGAAGCAAAAACTATCCTCATCTTCCGTTAACCTCCTTTAAAAATGTTAGTTTATTTTAAATGCAAAGTTTGCAAAAGTAAAATTTTATAAAAATTTATGATTTAAAAAATTATTAGATCTCAAATAGCACTTTCCCCATTTTTTATGTCCCTGGTATAGTTCCGTTGAAGAATCTTGTGTAGTTGTGATTTAAGCACCTTTATTCAACTTTCTAGAAATTAAAGAGAGGCTAAAACTCTATTTACAAATAGAGTGAGCAAGACACTTATAATATCCAAGTTCTTGGATCAATTATATTAAATAACTTCTGATAAGTAAAATGTATTGGAAGGATTTGACTTACAGCAATAAAAAAGGCGGGCATGGTGCTTCTAGCACCTTCTATTTATATCTTTTTAAAAAAAGGTCTAGCCCCGACCTATCAAGAAGGTTCTCAAATTTTATTTCTTCTTCTTGCTGAATATATTTAGCCACAGCGTTAGGTAAGGCAAATGAAGCCGTATGCACTTCTTTAGTATAGAATTTAAGATTCTCGTAATGTTCAGAAGACATATTTGTATATCTAGGATACCTAGGATCTGTATGCTTAGAGCCAATCACAAAACTCCAAGGAGATATATACGAAGGTATAACAACATAGTATATACCACTGAAAGGGAAAATATTTTTCAAAATATTCAAAATAAACTTTGAAACTTTAGGGGTAAGGAAAACAGACTCAGATTGAATAACAAAAGTACCATTATCTGAAAGCAACCTATAAACATTTCTAAAAAACTCTTCAGAATAGATATCTTTAGCTATATCTATAGGTGCACTTATATCTGCCAAAATCATATCGTATACATCGTTATCCTCCAAAACAAACTTAAAGCCATCCTCAAACACTATCTCCAGAATATCAAAATTAACTCCTTCCCAAGTGCTCATATATTTCTGAGTGGCCTCAACTATCTCAGGATCTATCTCAACTAATCTGATTTTTTTAAGGGTACTATACTTAGATAATTCTCTAACAACGCCACCATCCCCTCCACCTATCACTAGGGCTTTCTCGGGATTTGGTACAATAGAGCCAGGAACGTGAACCATCATTTCGTGATATATAGTTTCATCAATCTCCGAAATCATTACAATACCATCAGTAATTAAAACCTTTCTAAAAGGAACAGTATCAACAATTTCTATCTTTTGGTACTTACTAACCTTACTGTAAACTTCACTACTCAGTTCTATAATATAACTAAAACCTTTAAATTCTTCGTTTATTATACACTTACACCCATCAAAATAACCACCCATAACCCCTCCCCAATTCTTATCAATCATTCTAGAAAAATAAAACTCCACCTGAAATTTAAAAAGAGTAGTTTTCTGTAATTTTATAATACTCCTAACGTAGCTTTCATGTAAACTATCCAAAAAACTAAATTCAAAAAAACTACCTACTTCCAATATAATTTTTCTATGCTTAATGTCAAATTTGCTATTGTAAGCGTTTACTATAAAGAAAACATCATCGATGTTTGCAAAGAATTAAACTCTCTAGGTTACAGAATAATATCAACCTCAGGAACTTATAAGTTGCTAAAAGAAAATCAAGTTGATGTAATTGAAGTCTCATCAATAACAAACTTCCCAGAAATACTAAATGGAAGGGTAAAAACTCTTCACCCTAAAATACATGGTGGCATACTGTACAAAGACAAAGATAACCACAGAAAACAGGTAGCAGAAATGGGGATACCCGATATTGAAATAGTCATCGTAAACCTCTATCCTTTTGAAAAAACCGTAGAAAGCACAACGAACCTTGAAGAAATAATAGAAAACATAGACATAGGTGGTCCTACTCTTCTACGAGCAGCGGCAAAAAACTTTGAAAGGGTTGCAGTAGTAGTTGATAAAAATGATTATCCAGTACTCATAGAGAAGCTAAAAAACAACGAAAACACTCTAGAATTTAGAATGAAGTTAGCAGCTAAAGCATTTAATCACGTTGCCTACTACGATGCAGCAATATCAAAGTTTTTCAACAATTACATTTCTGAAAAATTCCCAATAGAGAACTCCATAGGGATAAAAAAAGTATTAGAACTAAGATACGGTGAAAACCCTCATCAAAAAGCATCAGCATACATAACACCAAACACTCATTGTTCAATACTAACAAGTAAAGTTCTAGGTGGTAAAGAACTTTCATATAACAATATTCTAGATGCAGATGTGGCATTAGATATGATAAAAAGGTTTTCTAACGAAAACTTCTGTTGTATTATAAAACACAATAACCCCTGCGGTGCAGTCATAGGCAATGACCTAAAAGATGCTTTTATCAAAGCTTTTAATTCAGACTCTGTTTCTGCATTTGGTGGAATTATAGGACTGTCAAAGAAGGTAACAAAAGATGTTGCAGAAGAAATAACAAAATATTTCTTTGAAGTTGTCGTAGCACCATCTTACGATGGTGAAGCTCTTGAAATATTAAAAACCAAGAAAAACCTAAGAATAATAGAGGTAGGAAACCTTATATCGTTCTCTGAAGAAGTTGAAGTAAGAAGTATAAACGGTGGAATACTAGTTCAGGAAAAGGACAATTCAGAAGAAAACATAGAAGAATCAAAAGTCGTTACCAACGTTAAGCCAACAAAAGAAGAAATGGAAGACATAAAATTCGCTTGGGAAATAGTAAAGTTCGTTAAGTCAAACGCCATAGTAATAGTCAAAAACAAACAAACAATAGGTATATGTGGTGGCCAACCTTCAAGAGTTGACGCTGTGAAGATAGCAATAAGCAGAGCAAAAGAGAGAGGGTTTAGCACAGAAGGAGCTGTAGCAGCTTCTGATGCCTTCTTCCCATTCAAAGATAGCGTTGAGATACTTGGAGAGGCAGGAATAAAGGCAATAGTACAACCTGGTGGCTCAGTAAGAGACCAAGAATCGATAGAAGAAGCAAACAAAAGAAACATATCAATGATATTCACAGGAATAAGACACTTCAAACACTAAGAATTACTAGAATTCAAATTTATAGCTAACACCGTTAGAAACAATGTTAGAAGGTGAATAATTATTCTCAAAAAATGACACAGGGTCAACATAAATACCGTTTATACTTACTCCTAAGTGTAGATGTGCACCAGTTGCTCTACCAGTTGCCCCCACCAATCCCAAAACATCATTTGTAGTGACATATTGTAACCTATCAACGAGAATCTTACTAAGATGCATGTACACAGAAGAAACTCCATACCCATGGTAAACAGCAACAAAGTTACCAGCTCTTTTGTCTCTACCTTTCGATATGACTATTCCATCAAAAACTGAATAAATTTTAGTTCCCCAGAATTTAGGTATATCTACACCTAAATGTATCCTACCTTGTATTATACCACCTCTTGACCTATTAACACCGTACCCGTCTTTTATCTCTGATAGAATATCTTGAGAATCTGGAAAAGGCGAAGAAAAACTAGTTATAAACCTATCCGTTACTAAATCAGCAAATAAATCACCGTAAAAAGAAAACTTATTTGTCTTAACAACAAACGAATTAGTTATAACAAGCTCTTTTATTACCTTAGGCTTCCTCTTAGCATAAAAAACAGGGTCAACAATAACACTTATAGGTACAACCAAGTTTGTTGAAAAACTTTCATTACTAGAAAATGAAAATACCAAATTAAAATCTGTTAAAACTGTATGAGGTACAGGAACAAGCGAATAAAAAGTATTCTCACCAATTTTATACGGCTTAAAGCTAATATTTCCCTCTAGAGAAATATTCTCTAAAGTCAAATCACTCTCAACAACAACACCAACAACCTCACCTTTTTTGAGTATTACATTAGAAGGGTAAAGAAAAACCTTTGCTTCATACCCAAAAGCAAAACTACCCCCAAACACCAAACAAAAAATAACAACTAACTTTAAAACCCCCCTCATATTAAGGTTAATTATAAAAGTTACCCATCAAACATAACAAGAACAGAAGTAGCCTGTGAATTTTTCAACACTCTTTTTGAAATCTTACTAAAAAAGTATTATTATATTTAATAAAAGGAGGATTTTTATGAGATATGCTTACAGTCTAATTTTACTATTTATTTTCTCGCTAATGTTAGCCTCTTGTGCAGTGAATCTTTTCTCACCATTGGCAGCAAAGGACTACCCAGAGGCTAACCAATATCAAGCTCAAAACCTTATTGACCAAGGCAAATACGATGAGATACTAAAAGACCCTGATAAGTACCCCGCTCAAGACAATGCCGCAGCAGCACTAGGAATAATGGGATTTGACCTAAAACTGTTAACCAATTTCCTAAAACCAACCGATAATTCATCTTTGGACATACTATTAAGATGGGTGGACATTAAAGATACAAACTATATAAAGGATTTAGGATATGCACTAAAGAGGCTTAGAAATGAATACGGCAGCAGTATAGAGAAATCAATTACTCTATTATTAGCAGGGTCAGCATTATCAATGCTAGGATTATTAATACTAGCAGATATAGCAAATACTAACGCTATAAATACTTCGGACGGTATAAATGAAAATGAAATAGATGTCCTATCATATTGGCTATCAAACCCACCTGATAACCTTACAAATCTGTTTAGAAGAATAGGCGATATAGACAGAGATGGTCAAGATGAAACGATAGCAGGAGTAATTGGTAGAGGATTTGAAAACTTTTTCTTAGGACTTCAAAGTATAACTTCACTATCACCTGAATTAGCGAATGTATCAATTCTAATAAATCTATCGAACATTGTATCATCTTTGGACCCCGATGGTGATGGTATAATAAGTGATACCGATGTTTCTAACTTCATTGTTTCATTCTTAAGCAACCTAATATCAAGTCCAAACTAATTTTAGGGAGGTTTTATGAAAAAGATATTATATATCTTAACTGTTTTATCAATCACTTATTTTGGATTTGGTGCAACTCTTCAACCATACGAACATATAAACCTATTCCAAGGAGCATTTTCAACAGGGATGGGTAAAGCAACAACAGCCGTAAAAGGTCTAGGAACAGAATCTTTTCTAGCAAACCCAGCAAACGGAGATAAAAAATTCTCATTTGACATAATATCAATAAATCCATTCCAATTCAACAACACCACCCTACAGTTATTAAGAGATATTCAGGAAATTCAACAAACTCAAGATTTCACAAAGCTCTTTGATTACATAGGCACTCCAGTCAACGTAAGATTGGGAGTTAACTTGATAGGATTCAACATACCAATATACGATTTTTCACTCAACTTTGGTATTTTTGCAACTGTATACGCTTACCTAGAGGTTCACAATCCATTGTCAACAGCTGGATTACTTGACTTACTTGGATTCTCTGCCGCAAGCTTCTTTATAGGAACTTCTTACTCATTCAAACATCTAGATTTTGGTAATCCTGAAGTAAACAAATACTTGAGTAACCTATCTGTGGGACTAAATATGAAATTTGTTTTCACTGGTGCCGTAAACACTAAACTAACCTTAGGTGATTTACTTTTAGGCTCTGACCATCTAAACAAAATAATTAGCGAAGAATTAAGTAAGTTAACAGGTATAACAAATCCGCTACTTAAACCAGATATAGGGTTATCATACGAGCTACCAATAGATGAAATGCAAAAAGTCAATTTTGGATTGTCCATTCTAAACATAGGAGGAATACCAATAGGTGACTTCTACATTCCAACCACATTTAACTTTGGTACTGCATATTCCTATGACCTATCTACACTAATAGGTAACAGAATGTTACTAAAAAATACATCTGTTTCGTTAGATTTTCATGATATCTTCTTCCAGAGAAAGGACAAGGATTTCTTCAAAAGACTACACATAGGATTAAAAACTGACTTAGCAAACCTAAACGACATAATAGTAGTTAGCTTAGGTTTAGGAATAAGTCAAGGATACCCAACTTTCGGAGTAGGATTCAAATTAGCTACTTTCAAAATAAACTATAGCATATCGGCAGAGGAACTAGGTGTATACGCTGGACAAGACCCAGATGTAAGACAGAACATTTCAATATCAATTGGCTGGTAAAAGTTTTAATAAAGGCGGGTTTACACCCGCCTTTAAAATCATTTACAATCTACCATTAAGTGAAATTTCAAAGTTTATACCTTTCTGTGGGAATGCTGCAGGGCTAAGACCTATACCACCATTTCTAGGATTCAAGTTCCACCAATCCTGATTGAGTAGGTTCCTAACAGCCACCACTAAATCGTATGAAACACCTGAAATATTAGCAATGTTATTCCATAGTAGTGAAGCATCGACTATCCAATAAGCAGGTAGCTTACGAAGAGTAGTTGAAAGAGAATTTGCTATACCAGGGTCTATCTCACCAACAATGTAATTCATCAAAGAAACATAAACATTCTCCACAACTTTGTAAGAAATTATGAAAGAACCTTTGTGTAATGGTATTCCGTAGTAATCAGAATCTACCCAGTTAGAATTTGTAGTAGTACCACTAACTTCTGTCTTCCAGAAAGATTGGTTACCTTGCTCGTATGTATACCCAAGTGTTAGCTGAATATTTCTGTAGAATGGTAATGTAACCTTTAGGTACTCCTCGATACCCCACAACCTAACTATAGGAACTTCTTTAACACCACTGCCCTGCTCTGGTATCGTAACTTTGAAGTTTTCAGCGTAGTTATAGTAAGCAGCAACAGAATTCTGTAACCAATCTTCAACCATCTGGAACCAGCTAGTTTCAAATGTCCATGCACTAGCAGCCTTTATTTGCTGTATACCACCAAGATTGTTTGCAGCTCCCCAAAGCTCAAAAACAGTAGGTTCCCTATACGCTCTACCTACAAGCAACTTGAGAGAGGAGTTATCAGAAATCTTGAAAACCACTCCACTTCTTGGGTTAATTTCTGTTTTTATATCAAATCCTTGATTATTTGTCTGCACTATGTAATTGTCAACCCTACCACCTAAAGTGAGTAAGAGTAAGTCATTAAACAATGGTAACTCCCATTGTGCATAAGCACTAACCTTTGTCCAAGAAGACTCATTATTGGTAGTTACTTCTGGGTGCTCAACTATGTTCGTAGCAGAAACAGGACCACCAACTATGGTAGACCAATCAATCCTATTCCATGAGGCAGAAATTCCATCCAGCCTATCAAAGAATACACCGGCTGTTATTCTGTGCTTTTCAGAGAAGAAGTATTTTAACTGTGCTTCAAATTGATACTTCCTTGAGCCTGGAGACTTCAGGTTAGAATAAAATCCTCTCCACAACTCTATATCAGCTCTAGAGATATTAGTTACTATATTTGTTGTAGCATTACCATTGGAATCAACTGAATATATTTCAGGTACCTGGGTATGATTACCCCATAGATAGTCTTGATAGAATCTAGCTTCTACCTTTAGATTGAGTTTGGAAGGTATTAGGTAATCTTCAAAGCCTAAAAATGCTATTCTCTGGTCTCTCCCATCAAGATCATCTGTGTATACCCACTGAACATCTTGAACACCCCTACCATCAATCTGATAATTATAAATAGCTCCAAGATAGAATGGGCCATAACTCAACTTTGCGTAAAGATACCTATTATACCCCGTGTCATCATAATCCCACATTGTGTAGTCAGGTCTTCTATTGGTATTCTGAATTTGTGGAGCGTAAATATAGTATTCCTTTACCTTATCATAGAAGTTTGGACCATCCGTCAGCAAAACTCTACCGAAAATCTTGTACTTGAAGTTACCTATAGAGCCACCCAATAGCACAGAAGGAACTATAGTGTTATAGGAACCGAACTTAACACCAGCTCTCAATCCGTTTATTTCGTTTTCGTCGTAGGTAACCAAGTTGATTATACCGCCAACAGCATTAGCACCATAAAGAGCAGATGCTGGACCCTGTATAACCTCTACCCTTTTGATAAAGAAGAGAGGGTAATTGTGACTTATGAAAGATTCACCAGCAATATTGTTATTCATCTCAAGTCCATCAAGAAGCACTATAGTAGTATCAAATGCCCCAATAAATCCTCTTTGACCACCAAAGAGGAAGAATTCAGGATCGTAGATATCTACACCTGGAACATACCTAAGCAAATTACCCAACTCTGTTATTCCCAAAATCTTGAGCTGTCTGTCATCATAAGTATACACCGTAGCAGGTGCCTCAGAAACTGTTTGAACATTCTTAGTAGCAGCTACTACTATGCTTTGCTCAATCTTGAAGAACTCTTCCTCAGTTATCTGCGCAAATCCAAGAGATACTAGCAAAATTGTTATCAGCAACATTATTAAGCTTAATCTATACATACCCACCTCCTTTAAGATATTTTTTTCTCAATAACTAACAAAGTATAATCATCTTTAGGTGGCACACCTTCAGCAAAATCTTCAATTTTACTTAGTAAGAAACTTAAGAACCTTTTTCCGCTAAATCCTTGTCTATGCCCTTCTAAAATCATCTCTTTGAACCTCTCAAGTCCTAACTCTTCACCTTTCAGATTTCTTCTCTCAACTATACCATCTGTATAAACTATTAACCTATCTCCCTCCATTAACTCAAAACTCTCGGTACTTGCTATATAGAGATTATCATCAAGTATACCAACTATTGAACCTTCTGTTTCCTTGATAGTTTCAAAAGTTTCGGTTGCACTTCTATAAAGAATTGGTAAATGATGTCCCCCTATTGAATAGCTCATTGTGCTTTCCTTTTCTAAAACCCCTAAAAATATGGTAAGGTAGTTTGCTATAAACTGAGAATACATATCAGAGTTTATTATTCTGAGCCTTTTATTCAAGCTTTCAATTATTTCATGAGGCTCTTGGGTTTCAAATGCTATGTTTAATACCGAGATTTTTAGCATCGTTGTTATCAACGCCGCAGGTATACCGTGTCCAGAAACATCAGCTACATAGAACAATAGCTTATTACCAGGTATAGGGAAAATGTCAAAGAAGTCACCACCTATCTTTTCCATGGGCTGTGAAAAACCTATTATTGTATAATCTCTCCACTTGTAACCACTGTTGGGCATTATTCCTTTCTGTATCCTACTAGCGAAATCTAACTCCCTCTGTATTATACTATCTTTTTCTTTAAGTTTCTCATAAGCCTCTTCTAATTCCTTTGTTCTCTGCCTAACTAACTCCTCCAAGTGTTCACTATACTCTTTTATACTTCTTCTCATCTCATCAAATGTCTGTGCTAATATTCCTATCTCATCCTTACTACTTATTTTTATTTGATAATCAAAGTTCTTCTTACCAAACTCTATAGCAGCATCTTTAAGCTGAAGTATGGGTCTAGAAAAACTTCTAGCAAAAAACAAAGTAAATATAATCCCCAATAGAATGAACAAAATAACCACAAGAACAGATATAAGAATATTACTAACAACACTCTGCACCAAGTACTTAGTAGTAAATCCTAACTTCAGAAAGTAATTGACTTCAGGCGAAATTTCTATGGTCATTAAGATTTCTATAATATCCTCATTACCATAATTTACTTCTCTTATTTTTACTCCCTTTTCAGTTATACCATAGGAATCTGGGGGGATTAAAGAAACAACTTTATACTTAATCTCTTTACCTCCACTCATCTCAAGTATCTCATCTTTTGCCAATATCCTTTCACCTTTATTATCCTCAAGTATACCATAAACAATTTCCTTATCGTTGACCACGCTATCCTCTATAGCTCTCTGAACTTCGAAGAATTGAAAACCAGCAATATAGTTAGCCGATAGACTACCTATACTTTTCGCCAAAAGAACGCCTTTTTTTATGAGCGAAGCCTTCATCTCCGAAGAAGATCTGTATATAAAAACAACACTTATAACTGCCGTAATAACCACAACTATTGAAGATATAACCAAAACTAGTTTAGCCCTTATATTCATATTTTCAAACATATTCCCCCCTTTTGTTAATTATTCAATTACTTTATCAATTGAACCAAGCATGAATTCATTAACGCCAAACTTCATTTTACCAAGGTATTTTTTGTTTATAGCCGTATATGTACCAACCGGTGGCACAATCCCTACATTTGATGGCATTTCTTTATCTTCTAAAATCTTTCTAACTATTATACCCAAATGAGAACCTATACTAGGGTAACTGAGCGATACGCTAAAAAATCCTCCAGCTATAACGAAATTCTCAGAAAAAACAACATTAGGTATATAACTCTTCAAAGACTCTTGCAAAAAGAATGAAATATTCTCTTTATCCAAAACCATGGTATCGGGAACCATCCAAAGTAAATCACTTTCCTTACTAGCTGAATAGAATGCTTTTTTAAATTCACTTGGCGATGACACTATATATTGCTTTAACTCTATTCCTATAGCCCTCAAGGTCGCTACGTCACCTTCTAAAAATTCTTTGTAGTACTTTTCACTACATATAACCCCAACTTTTGACACATTTGGAATAAGTGCCTTCAAATTGTAAAAAACAGATTCCGAAGGCAAAACAACAGACACACCAGCTACATTTTTGTACTTATCAATACCAAATTTTTTATAGTCAATGACCATACTAAAAACCATAGGAGCATTAACCTTCCCCACTACAGCCTCCAAGGCCATACTACCAATGGTAACAACAAGGTCTACTTTTTTTGACAATACTGCACTAGCAACTTCACCTAAATACTTTCTATCCCCTTTGAAATTAACTACAAAATAGTTGTAATCCCCCTGTACTGAATTAATAAATTCATTCTTAACATCATTGAAGCTAGGTATCTCATCTGAAATAAGAATCAATATATTTTTCTTTCCATTGTTAGGGAAAGAATACTTCTGAAAATCTTCAAAACTTTGAGCAAACCCCAAAGTAGATATGCCAAAAAGAATTGATACTAATAAAATAAATTTTTTCATACCATCCCCCTCATCTAAGTTTTGACAAAATTTTCTCATCATCAGATACACTATCAAAACCCATTACAGTCAAAAGTTCCTTAGCAGTAGACAAAACATTCAGTACTTTTCCTTTATCTTTTTCATTTCCCCACCTAGTTATGCAAACAACGGGATTATATATACCTTTTGTTGAGAAAACAAATTTTAAATTTTGGAAACTTGTGGGATCTATGGCTTTAAAGATTTCTAAGCTATCTTCTGAAACCATAGCACTATCAGCCTGCCTAAACTTAACAGCGAGTAGAGCATCCAAATCTTTAGGCACCTTTAGCAATCTAAACTTTATACCTCCACCAATCGTGTAAACAGCTTCTTCAAGCGAAGATGAAATAACTTTACCACTAAGTGAATCCAGGTCACTGTACAAAAACGAAACTATTTTCTTTTGATAAACATACTTTCCTTTTCTTACAAGTATGCCAATAGGTTCTAACGAAAAAGATTCTCTTTCTCTTAAATAAACCAAAGAGTTGATTATAACGAAATCAGGCTTAAGGTCCATTGCAGCCCTGAAAGATTTTTCATCAGCAGCAGCAATAAACTTAATTCCAATTGCACCAAAAACTTTATTACCTTGAGCATTTATATCAAATATTCTCTTTATATTACCATCAGGATCATAGTAAACTACAGTTTGAGCAAATATTCCAGAAACAGCAATAAATATCGCAAAAGCAACTACCACAACTTTCTTCACCATATGGCCACCTTCTAACTTTATTAAATTATCAAAAATCACTTCTTGAAAATCAAAAGTTTTTGTGCTTCATAGCACTTTGTGCTTTATAGCACTTTGTGCTTAAAGCACTGCTTAAAGTAATCTTTACAATCAACTTATTTTGAAATTTCCAACTTTCTGATTTATCTTATTTATATAAGGAGGAGCTTATGAAAAAAGAGAGCATCATTTTGGTATCAGCGATTTTAGCGTTCAGCTTAGGATTATTTGGGTGTCCTGGACCAAAGCAAGAACCAACAAAGGGTCCACAACCCCAACCTTCAAAAGTAAGGTACGAAATAATCCAAGACCAGCAGAGTGCCTTTACTGGCACAACTATGCCATTACCTGAATGGGTGATGACAGCACTACAAGGTAACCTTCTTCAGTATGGAACTGATGAAACTGGCAAAAAGGTTGTTTACTTCGTTGTAATAGAAAGACAGAAGAACCTTGACCTCGCTAAGAACAACGCAAAACTAAATGTCAATGCTAGAATTGCAGAATCAATTCAATCATTAGTAACATCAGAAGCAGCAAAAGTATTTGAAGGTGACCAAGAGACTTATGCACAATACATTCAGGGAGCAATAGGACTCTTAGCTAAGAATGTAAGAGTGTCAGGATTGGTTCCAGTCAACGAATATTGGGCAGAGCTTCAAGAATACGTAAGTGATTCACCAAGGGATAGGTACTATAGCTATTCAATAAGGTATAAGATGGATCTAGATACCTATAACAAAATGCTATCAGGTGCATGGGACCAAACAAAGAAACAGAAACCTGACATACCAGAGCAAGCAAAGAAAAAGATGGATGACCTCATAAAGAAAATGAGTGAAGAATATTAGTCTAAAAAGGGGCTCACGCCCCTTTTTTTTCCTGGAGGATTAAATGAAGAAATTTTTTCAAATTTTTTGTTTTTCCGTTTTTATAATTTCCTTGTCTTCATTAACATTCGCTCAAAATCTGCCAGATTGGGTATCAAAACCTGTATTTAAAAAAGGAAATGATATTTACTACGTTGGAATGGGAATAGATAAAGACAAAGTGGTAGCAAGAAACAAGGCAATAGAAGACATAAAATCTAGAGTTGTTGAAAGTATTCTCGTAGAAATAACTAGCGATGTCAAAAGAGAAATGCTAATAACTTCAGACCAAGAAAATACAGAAGTGGTGAACAAATTGACCTCAGAAGTAGGTACTAAAGGTAAAGCCAGAATATTCGTACCAACACCTGAAAGTGAATACTCATTTCAAGATAAATCTGGTAATTATGTAGTGTACCTACTCGTTAAGTACCCTGAAGACAAAATAAAAGAAGAGAGAGCAAGGATTGAACAAATTTACAAAGATATGATAAGATCCGTAGATAAATTTTTAGAGGAAGGAGAAAATTACGCAAAAGAAGGTAAATTAATAAATGCTGTAATATCCTACACTATCGCTGCAAGGAACGCTATTAATGTAGAAGAAAGGAAGATGAACTATCCAGAGATAATAAAAAGGATGGAAGACATATTGTCCAGAATCTCAATTGAGGTTTTAGAAGGAAACAATAAAACTGTGAGTATTGTTAGTTCTGGTGAAATAAAATTTGGTGTTTTCTACAATAGTGAAGGCAAAAAGATACCTGTAAAAGATGTAAACCTTATATTTAGAGTTGTTGAAGGAGGAGCGGAAATAAATACCTTTGGAACAACCGATGAGAACGGCATAGCAATATGTAATGTAAACAGGGTAGTAAGATTTGAAAACAAGAAACTCTCAATAAAGGCATTCCTAAACATTGATTTCTCGAGCTTAGCAACAATAAACCAAAATACTAGAAGAGACGCTTCAAAACTTATCGGTAAATCAAGATTAATACAAGCAGAAGCTACTTGGTACATGAATGTAGCAAAAGCCAATAAAGCCACTATAATAGCTTTTGTAGAGAAAAACGGAAACTATTCCTACGACTCAACTCTATCCTCTTCACTTCTAAATTACATCCTAAAGAAGGGATATAAAGCTTCTAATGTACAATTATCAAAGAAAATTTCAAGCCCATCGTACGAAAGGATTTCTAGCTCTGTCAAAGGTTTAACAGTAGTCTTGGTTAAGGTATCCGAGCCAAATGAAAAAGAAATAGATTTTGGCAATGAAAAAGTTAAGAGGGTAACTTCCTTGATAACAATTGAAGTTTACGATGAAGATGGCAATTTAATAAATTCTGAAAACTTCGAAGCAAAAGCTAGCTCTAGAGAAAACCTATTGTCTAACTTACCTAGAAATATAGGGCAGAAAATAGAGGAAATGACATTCTAAATCTCTACCTTCTTGGATATTATTTTCCATTGCTCATCAAATTTCTTTAAGAGGTACATAATGTACCTCCTCGCTTCATACTCTCTAGTACCCTTAACCTCTTGTGCCTTACCCTTTAACTTCCACTCAACTCTAACGACAGCAAACTCACCTTCATAATAAGTTTCAATAACTCTATATTCTTTGAGATTTGAAATTTCAGCATCTATCAAAGACTTATTACCTGAATAATACTCAGATATTAAAATTTCTGTTCTTTTCTTCTCATTAAGCTCTGTGTAGTTGAGAATATTTGAAAAGTTCTTCTTCAAAAAACCCTCTATAACATTACTCACAACTTCATAAGGCTGATAAGGCTCACAATAAGAGAAAGCCGCAAAACTCAAAAAAACCGCTATAAAAAACATCCTCTTCACCATAACATATATTATCTAAAAATTTCCAAAAACTTTAAGTATATCAAAACCCTCTTAAGAATTGGTAAAACAAAGGCTCTTTGAATATTTTCTTGACAAATGATTTTTACAACAATAAAATAACTCTTAGTTAAAGGGGGTGTTTTATGACTAAAAAAGAGCTTATCAAAAGCATCGCAAACAAAACTAAACTATCTCAAAAGGTAGTAGCTCAAGTTCTCGATACCTTCTTGGATGAGCTAGTAGGAGTTGCTAAGAGCAAGGGAACCTTATCCTTGGTCGGTTACTTCACACTTGGTGTGAAAAAAAGAGGAGCTAGAACAGCTATTAACCCAAAAACTAAGCAAAAGATTACGATACCGGCTAAGAATGTACCATTCATTAAGGTTGGTAGCAAGATAAAGGAAGCTGTTAAATAATTCTATTCTCAGGGAGGCTCACGCCTCCCTTTTCTCTAAAATTCAAAACTTCTAACAAGTCTTTCCATAAAACAATTCATAAGGTACTGCTATAATTAAATCCAATTATAATACCTTCTTGTCAAACATTGAAGATAGTATAGGAATGAAACTTATCTAAATTCTAAAGTACAAGAAATTCTGAAGAAAGTTAACAAACTTAACTACAAGTTCTAAAGGTACTTATAGCACCATTCAAGTACTCAAAACATTCTACAACACCTAATAGAAACCTTATACCTATAAACGTTTAATGAATGCAATAGTTTCTAGGTAAATTAGGACTCAAAGATGATTTAATATAAACCCATTTGCTATAAATTCTCAGCAATAAAATTACATTCAAGTAGAAAAAATCCTTTTAAAATAACGCAAGGCAAATTTAAGCACAAACGGAGAATAAATAATTGAAAATAAAGGGAGCCTCTCGGCTCCCTTAAAATAGTTATTGTTTCCTGTAAATAAGCACTCCGTACTCTGGTATCTTTATGTTGGCATTACCACCGGAGTAGCTAACAGAACTTGTCAGGTAAGAATCAGCCCAAGAATCACCATAAGCACCACTCGGATGCGCAAATATCAAGTTCCATGTACCTGCACTAGGGAATGGTATTCCATAACTTGTGTAACTCCTCTTGTTGTAGTTGATTATGACATATATATCACCACTGCCAGTACCATTACCCCTTCTGAATCCTATGACTTTATCATTATTGTTAATGTGAATCACTCCTATCTGGTCATACTTTATAGGTGTATTGTTCTTTCTAATCATGTTGAGATCTCTCACTGCTCTCATTGTGTTGGTTGCCCTTGTCCTATTTAGGTTAGCCCATGTTATAGGTACTGTATCCTGGAACCACTTCTGGTTACCTGTATAGTAACCCTCCAAGAACTCCTCACCATAGAAGAGCATTGGTATACCTTTAGCCATAACAGCGGTGGCTATAGCAGTTATCATCTGAGCTTGTGCATCATACTCACTATTACCCCAACTACCTCTATTCACAAGGTCAGCACTCGGCCTCTGCTTACCATTTGCAGCCTCATCATGTGAAACATGATACTGTACAACAAACAATCCATAAGGATTCTGATTGTAAACACCATTATCCAATCCGCTACCCTGTATGTAACTTGATATGTTATTTATATTTACAGCAGATGGACCCGATGAGAATAACTTCTTAAGCTCATGTGAAAGGTTAACATTCCACTGAGAATCAAATCCAGCACCACCAGCACTAACCTTTCTAGTTACCCAAGCATCATTAGGTAGATGCTCAGCAATCAATATAACATTAGCTCCATACCCATCGCTTGAAGCAAAATTTCTTAGCTGAGTTGTGACATACTGTAAGAAGCCCCAATCGTTTATGTATGCAGTGGCATCAAACCTAAAGCCATCAATTCTGAAGTACTGCATGAAGTACCTAGCACTATCAACCAAGAACCTTGAAACCATAGGATTAGAATAATTGAACCTTGGTCCCCAAGGAGTAGAACCACTATACCAATATGTCTGAGGATTTCTCCAATCGGAAGCAGGATCAAACATAGCTATTGGGTCATCACTAGCACCTTGGTGATTGAAAACTAGATCAAGTATAACTGCCAAACCTCTTTTGTGGGCTTCATCAACAAATCTCTTGAGCGCTATTATATTTGTTCGAGCAGTAGAAGAGCTTCCAGAATACGCAGTCTCAGGTGCATAGTGAAATACATAGTTATAACCCCAAGAAATATCACCAGCGAATTCTTGTATCGGTAGAGGCTCTATAGCAGTAACACCGAGGTTAGTTAGATAATCAAACCTCTGAATAGCAGTATAGAATGTACCCCATCCATTATAGTTTGGATATGTGCTGTTGCCATTAGTAAAGAATGTCCTAATGTGTATCTGGTATATGTTATAGTACTCATAGCCTGGCCTTCGCCAAGAAGTAGAAGCCCAACTGTAAGACTGCGAAACAATCACTGAATTACCAGTAGAGTTAATGTTTTTCCTAGCAGCAGGATCAGGAACCCAAACCAATGTACCATCATACTTCTCTATAACGAACTTGTACTCTTGACCTGGAGAAGTATTATTCACACCAACCCACCACACTGACCTATCAGGTGAAAGTCTCATAGGTATGCTTGTAGCATTCCAAGAATTGAAAGTACCAGCAACATAGACCTTTCTAGCGTTTGGTGCATAAATTGAGAAGTAAGTGGTATAATATGTACCACCGTGGTAGGTAGCACCGTAGTAATTAGTAGCAGTCGTTGGTACAGAACTACTGTAAAGATTTGTTTCACTAGCAAGGAACCATGGGAAAGCTTCCCACCAGTTTACAGGTGAGTGGACGAATATAGTGGCACTGTTAGAAGCAGCAAAGGTGGAAGGTAACTTCACAATTCTGTCATAGCCACTTTTAATAGGCTCTTGCCTCGTCCAGCTAGTATCACTCCTCAACTTTAGACCTATCCTATTTGTAAGATTGATCGAAAGATCAATCCTAAACACATAGAATTGTCCCGATGTAGAGTGTTGGTTGACATACCCGCTTATTGTTGTACCGGGAACCCAGTAGTAGAGTTGCCTTGCTGGCCAACTCGCAAGGTTACTGTTGGTGTACACATACACCCACAGCGTAGCAGCATCGACAGCACTCACACCAACAAGCGTGAGTACTATCAGACTCAGAATCAACTTCAAAAATCTTCGCCTCATAAACACCTCCTATAATATAAATTAGCAAAAATCATGCCAACTGTCATTTATATTATCTCTTTGATAATCAATTGCCTTTTAAAAAAAGGAAAAGCATAAAATTATACCAAAACATTTTGGTGCACAATTATTGCATCAAATTGCACAAAGTTGCACTAAAAAGTGCACTATACAAGTGAGTTCATATAAAGAATCCTGATTTGTAAAAAACCAGGCTTAGCCTGTTTTCAACATAATCCCTTCTCATTGATAGCCTGAGGCTCAATTATTTATATTTTTGCTCATGTTTGACATACAAACAAAATATGTATTCGTAACGGGTGGTGTTTGTTCTTCCCTCGGCAAAGGGGTAAGCACATCATCAATGGCTCTGCTTCTAAAGTCAATGGGATATACAGTAAATGTCGTTAAAGTTGACCCTTACCTGAATGTTGATGCTGGAACGATGAACCCCTATCAGCATGGTGAAGTATATGTTACTTTTGACGGTGCTGAAACAGACCTTGATTTAGGAACATACGAAAGATTTCTAAACCAAAGAATGTATAGAACAAGCTCTATAACTGCCGGGAAAATCTACAAGAGTGTCATAGAAAAAGAAAGAAAAGGAGAATACCTCGGTCAAACAGTACAGGTGATACCCCATGTAACAAACGAAATAAAAGAAACAATAAGAAAAGCTGAAGAAGTAGAAGGTAAAAAGGTTGATATTCTCTTCGTTGAAATCGGAGGAACTGTAGGAGACATAGAAAGTATACCTTTCATTGAAGCAATAAGACAGTTTTCACTAGAAGTTGGAAGAAGAAACTGTTTATTTGTACATGTAACATTGTTACCCTACCTAAAATCCTCAGATGAAATAAAAACAAAACCTACTCAACATTCTGTAGCAAAACTAAGGGAATTAGGAGTACAACCAGACATAATAGTATGCAGAAGTGAGAAAGACTTTTCAAAGCAAGAGTCAAAAAAGATAGCTCTTTTCACAAATGTAGAGGAAAGAGCAGTAATAAAATCACTAGATGTAATCACAATTTACGAAATTCCACTACTCTACAAAGAACAAGAGCTAGATAAAATAATGTGTGAGTATTTAAATATTCCATACAAAACCACAGATTTATTTTTCCTAGAAAAGAAAATTAATATCCTCAAAAACATAGATGAAGAAGTTACAATAGGATTAGTTGGTAAGTATGTAGAGCTAAAAGATTCGTATAAAAGTATACACGAAGCACTATTCCATGCAGGAATAGAAAACAAAGTAAAGGTTAAGATAATGAATATAAACTCAGAAACTTTGAGTGAAGAAGAGATTATAGAAGCATTATCAAAAGTAGATGGTATACTTGTACCTGGGGGATTTGGTAGAAGAGGAGTAGAAGGTAAAATACTCGCTATTAAATATGCAAGAGAAAACAATGTACCATTCTTTGGAATATGCCTAGGAATGCAAATCATGACGATAGAAATAGCTAGGAACGTATGCGGTATATCAGAAGCAAATAGCACAGAATTTGACCCCAAAACTTCGCACCCCGTCATATCACTTTTAGATGACCAGAAAAAAGTTACAATGAAAGGTGGAACAATGAGACTCGGAGCCCAAAAAGTTATTTTAAAACAAAATACAACAGCTTATGAAGCATATAAATCAACAGAAATATTTGAAAGGCATAGACACAGATATGAATTTAACCCTGAATACATCCCAATCTTTGAAGACAACAATGTTGTATTCTCAGGTTTTAGTGAAAACGGATTAGTTGAAATAATAGAGTACCCTCAAAACCTTTGGATGGTAGGCGTACAATTCCACCCAGAATTCCAGAGTTCAATATTCCAACCTCACCCACTATTCGTAGACTTCATAAAAGCATCAGTATCATTCCTGAGGAAATCACCAGATTAAAACACTACAGTAAAACTTAGGAAATCAATAGATAAAATATCATTTAATTACTCAAAGTCTCAAAAATGTTCAAAGGAAGAAACTGTTCTTAAAAATACTCCATAACAAATATGAATTCTTGCTTCAGAGCGCTTCTATGTTAGTGTTAGTTTAACCAATACCTAGAAAACTTTCTTAACAAAAAACACAGGACTAGTTGAGTGCTTAATAGCACTTTTTAATTAAGTACTAAATAGCACGTTGTGCTAAATAGCACATTGTGCTAAATAGCAATTTTTTATTTTCACATTCTGGAAGTGAAGAAATGCTTCACCTCTCTAAATCAATAAGGTAGGCTGGTGTCTAAGGCACTTCTTCATTTTAACAGTGTTCTCATATTTTTGTTACTTAAAAATACTAACTTTTAAAATTTTCAAGAGGGTAAGTATGAAAGTAAAAAAAATTCTAGTTCTGCTTTTCGTTATCTCTCTATACTCTAATCTATCCGCTCAGGAACAAGGCGAATATTCTCCCCCCTACATATCAACACCTTATTCACCAACATCCGAAGCTACAACCTCAAAAAAAATTCCCAGATACGAGTTTCCAGAACTAAAATCTATTTTAACCAACACTATCAATGGAAGCTTTGAAAACGTTGATATCAGGTATGTACTAAACTTTTTAAAAAAGCAAATCCCTATAAATCTTTATGTTTCCCCCCAACTGTCACCGAAGTCCATAAGTGTGAACTTCAAGGATACATCAATGTATGATGCTATTATATCACTCACAACACTAGGGGATGCTTACATAATCTACACGAATAATACTTTGATGTTCCTTAACTACACCGAATATGAAAAAATGCTAGAAGAAAATTTCGTCTTAACAAGAACGTATGACATAAGGTTTTTAGACACGAAAGATATAAAAGAAATTCTAAAGCCTTACATTACACCATTAGGAACAATAACCTTAGACAAGGACAATAATACAGCAATAATAAGAGATGTAGCATTAAACTTTGATAAGATAGAAAATGTCCTCAAAGAAATAGGAATATCACCAAAGGTTGTTATGATAAAAGTTGACATAATACAGATAGACAGAAATGACTCTATAGATTATGGTTTTGACTTGGCACTAGATAATGTGATAAAAAACATATCAACAATATCACTTACTGGAGCCCCCTCATTATCAGCAACAGGTATTTTTTCTGTTAAATTCTCTGGAGATGTTGAAAGCGGGGGTATCGTATCAGGAATAATAAAAGCTCTATCAACATACGGTAATGTTAAGCTTCTATCATCACCTAGAGTTGTCTGCAGAAATGGTCAGAAAGCTAAGATACTTATAGGTGACAAAGTTCCTTATGTTAAAAGCATAATACAAGAGTCAACAACAACTTCAGGATTAACAACATCACAAATTGACTTCATAGAAGCTGGTATAAAACTAGAAGTAGCACCTAGAATAACCATCTCCGGAGAAATTTCAATAGATGTTAAAGTTGGGATATCCTCATATAGATTCATAGACCTATCTCCAACTCTCAAAGCCCCCCAGATAAACACAACAGAAGGTGAAATAAACTCAGTAGTAAAAAACGGCATACCAATAATAATAGGTGGTCTTGAAAAAATAAACGAAACCTACAAAAAAAGCGGTATACCATTTCTAGTAAATATCCCCATAATCGGAGACATACTATTTGGTAATACCTCAAAGACTTATACAAAATCAACAATTCTGTTAGTACTAACACCAGAAATCGTAGACTACAACAAACCAGTAACTTACTCCATAGACAATAGTGGGAATATTAGCATCACAAACAAATAAAATCAAAACTGTGCTAAGGCTTCATCTATAGACTTGTAAATTGGTATAACCTTATCTATCTTATCTATTCTCAAGATGTACATAACCTTATTTTCTTTAGCAACAATGACAAACTTCTTTGAAAGAGACCTATACAATGACATTAACCTAACAACAATACTTATCCCAAAAGAGTCAATCTCTTCCGCAGATGTCAAATCCAATATAGCTCCCTTGACATCCTTTGGTAAATCCGGCAGAGGAGAATCTATATTCCCAACATCAAATATCGTAAGAGACCTGCTCACTCTTATTATAAGAACATCATTGACCTTAACAAACTCAAACATCTTAGGTGCCTCTTAAAACCTATGAATAATTTTCTACATTCTCTTTTTGTCTTATCAAGTTAGTACGGTTGCGTTGAAAAACAGGCTTAGCCTGCTTCTTAGTAGAGAGGTTTTCACCTCTCTTTATCCTCCAATTAAACAAGAATAGACTCAGTCCACTTTACTTTCAAGTTAATTTTTCTAACTTTTAAAATCAAACCAAAATTGAGGAGGGAGTATGGCAAAAGATCTTATCAAAGATTTTAAAGATTTCATTGAATCTGAAGAAGCAAAGAAAACACCTACAATATATTTTACTAATTTCTCAGACCTAAACCTAGTCAAAAGAGGTAAGGTAAGAGATATTTACGAAGTTGATGGTAACCTTCTTATAGTCTCAACCGATAGAATATCAGCCTTTGATGTAATTCTACCAACTCCTATACCACTAAAAGGAATGGTCCTAAATATGCTGTCCTACTTTTGGTTTGAAAAACTGAAAGACACAGTAAAGAACGCTGTAATAACTGCAGATGTTGATGAATACCCTAGCGTATGCAAAAAATACAAAGACCAACTACTTTTTAGAAGCATACTCGTAAAGAAAGCTAATGTTTATAAAGTTGAATGTATAGTTAGGGGTTACCTAGCAGGTTCAGGGTACGAAGAATACCAAAAATCTAAAACTGTATGCGGAATTCCATTACCTGACGGCCTAAAAATGTCATCAAAATTACCAGAGCCAATATTCACACCATCAACAAAAGAAGATATAGGGCACGATAGAAATATTACTTTAGAAGAAGCAGAAAAAATTGTTGGCAGCATCATTCACAAAATAAAAGAAAAAAGCATTGACATTTTCAAAAAAGGTTCAGAATTCCTTGAGACAAAAGGGATAATACTAGCTGATACAAAGTTTGAATTTGGTTATACTAACGAAGATGAATTACTTCTAATAGACGAAGTATTAACACCTGATTCCTCAAGGTTCTGGTTCAAAGAACTATACAAAGAAGGAGAATCACAAGAAAGTTATGATAAGCAATTTGTAAGAGATTACTTAAAAACACTGAAATGGAACAAAACATACCCCGGACCGGATTTACCCAAAGATATAGTAGATAAAACCTCCGAAAGGTATGTTAAAATAGCAAAGTTGATAATGTACTAGAGAGTTCAAAAAAGAACGCTACTAACCAATAAATAACTTAACATAGGCTTTACCTTCCTTGAGGGTGTTTCAAAAATCAAAAAACTCTTTTCGGAGTTGAACATTCAATCAGAACAAACAAATATTAAGTTAAAATTATGTAGAAATCCCAAAGAAAGGAATTTCATGTCCAAATTTAATCCTGATCAAAAAATAATTTTGGAACACCTCTACCTTATTTTTGTAAATTAGAATAGCATTTTGATGAAATTTCTAGTCAAGCATTTGAAGTGTCTTTGTATGTACTATTTTATTTCCGGGTACTTATCTTTAAAAACACCAAGTGGGAAAACCTTTGTCATCTCTTCCTCTATCCACCTATTAGACTCAACAGGATTTATATGCCACTCATTTGGGCATCCACTTAAAACCTCAACAAAAGAATATCCTTTTCCTTGCATTTGGAGCGTAAAAGCCTTCTTTATTGCTCTTTTGGTATTGAATACACTTTCAGTAGATGTAACCATACATCTTTCAACGTATACAGGAGCCTCTAGCATTGCCATCATCTCAGATACTCTTAAAGGATATCCTTCAAAATTATTTGGATCTCTTCCTTTTGGTGAAGTTTTCGTTACCTGTCCAACCAACGTAGTTGGTGCCATCTGACCGCCAGTCATACCATAAGTAGCATTATTAACAAATATAATAGTTATAAGTTCACCTCTATTAGCAGCATGTATTGTTTCTGCTAAGCCTATAGCTGCCAAATCGCCATCACCCTGATACCCGAAAACTATAGCGTCTGGTCTAGCTCTTTTGAGTCCAGTAGCAACAGCTGCTACTCTACCATGAGCAGCTTCACACATATCAATATCCCAATAATCATAAGCAGTTACAGCACATCCTACTGGTGCTATACCAATAACTCTATCCTTTATACCAAGTTCATCTATAACCTCGGCAACAATTCTATGTAAAACACCATGTCCACAACCCGGACAATAGTGAGTTTTAGTATCTGTCATTGTTTTAGGTTTATCAAAAATTAGCTTTAACTCCATAAATACCTCCTAAAAATAAATTTAGTTCACTTCAACCTTGCCCTTAAGCATATCCAGAGTATACTCTATGATTTTTTTCTCCTCCGGCAAAACACCACCCATCCTACCATAGAAGTTAACAGGTTTGTAATCTCTGACGGAGAGTCTAACATCTTCTACCATCTGTCCTGCACTCATTTCAACAACCAAAAACCCTTTAACATGTTTCTCAAGTGCTAACTCCATAAGCCTATATTCAGGGAACGGGAAAGCACTTTGAAGCCTAAATGTACCTACTTTATATCCTTCATTCCTTAGTTTCTTAGTTATAGCCTTACATATCCTAGCTGGAGTACCATAGGCAACAAGAATAACTTCTGCATTCTCAGTCATAAACTCTTCATACATTACAAACTCTGCTTTTATCCTAGCATACTTTTGCTGTAGTTTAATATTGTTATTCTCTACCCCATAATCATCAAGCCATAAAGTTCTAGCGACATTCCTAGGTCTTCCTTTAGCTCCAGTCAAAGCCCAACTTTTATCGTAGAAGTTCGGTTTGTAATCTTTGGGAAACTCAGCAGGCTCAACCATCTGCCCAACAATACCATCAGTTAATATCAAAACAGGTATAAGATACTTATCAGCCAAGTCAAATGCTAATATTGTAAAATCTATCATTTCCTGTACATATGCAGGTGTCAATACAATTAATCTATAATCCCCGTGTCCGCCACCTTTAACAGCTTGGAAGTAATCACCTTGAGAACCTGCAATATTACCAAGGCCAGGTCCACCTCTCATTATATTAGCCAATACACAAGGCAAATGAGCAGCAGCAAGGTAAGACACTCCTTCCTGCATCAAGCTGAAACCTGGCGAAGAAGTAGTCGTCATAACTCTAACACCTGCAGCAGCAGCTCCGAAAACCATATTTATAGAAGCTACCTCACTTTCAGCTTGCACAAAAACCCCACCAACTTCTGCCATCCTCTTAGCCATATATGCAGTTATCTCGTTTTGGGGCGTTATAGGATAACCAAAATAATGCCTACAACCAGCAATAATTGCTGATTCTGCCAAAGCATCATTACCTTTTATAAGCTCTTTCATAATAACCTCTTCAAATTAATCAGTTGGACCTGCAATAACCTCTTGCCCTAAGAAAACCTTTATTGCCAAATCAGGACAAACCATCGCACACTTCTTACAACCCGTACATTTCTCATTAAACAAGGGTTCAACATATATCCATCCCTTTGAGTTAAACTTATTAGAAACATCTATTACACCCTCAGGGCACTCATACACACAAAGCAAACAACCCTTACACCTCTCAGGCTCAACCTCTATAAAAGTTTGAATTATCTTATTTTTCAGAACTTTCTCCATAACAACCTCTTTGGAGTTAATTATAAAAAAAAAATAATTTTTTTTCAAGTCAAGAACAAAATCAAATTTATTTGACTTTAAAGAAGTATTTTAGTAAACTTTACCTAAATATTTTTTCCAAAGGAGGTAATATGAATAAAATTATTGACCAAGAAACAGCTGAGTTTCTTAGAGACAAGTTTCAGGAGCTTAAGAACAACGTATCGATTAACATCTACTACGATGATAGCGAAGACGAATTAAAAGAATTCGTCGAATTTACAAAAAATTTCTTTACTGAACTCTCAGAAATAGCACCCAAAATAAAAGTGCACTTAAAGAAAGCCAAGGTAGGAGACAAAACGGAAATAGGTCTACCCATAAGGTCAAATCCATCCTTCACAATAGGCGAAGACAAAGGATACAAGATATTATTTAGCGGATCACCACTAGGATATGAAGCAAGCCAGGTAGTAGAGACGATAATTGCAGTATCAAACAACAGACACGAAATCGATGAAGATTTAGCAAAGGAATTAGAATCTATGTCTAAAGAAGTAAATGTAAAGGTATTTGTTACTCCAACTTGCCCTTATTGTCCAGCTTCTGCATTCTTAGCTAACAGAGTAGCCATAGCATCCAAAGGCAAAGTTACTTCTGAAGTAATAGAGGCAAACGAAAACCCAGAAATTGCTATGGAATGGGGAATTGAAAGCGTTCCGACACAGATAATAAACGATTCCGAAGATTCAATAACAATAGGTGTTCAGGACGAAAATTCATTCATAAACCAAATATTAACATTTGGTAAGAATTAATTTTGAAGGAGGTATATATGAAATTTCTAACTAAGAATGAGGGAGCTCTTGACAGAATAATAAGGGCTATTTTGGGAGTAGGTGCGGGAATTGGGGCAATATTCACAACAGGGATCTTACAAATAGCTTTAGGTATAATATCAGCAGTATTGATAATAACAGCAATAACTGGTTTCTGCGGACTCTACGCATTACTAGGAATCAACACTTGTAAAGTGAAGTAGTTAGAGTAAAAGAGTTCAATGGGTGGCAAAAGCCACCCATTCTGTTCATTTTACCAAGCATCAACCATATCGTCAACTTCTCTAAACTTCTCAACAAAGAGGTCAGTTTCAGCAATTATGTAATCAAAGTAGATATAGAAAGTCCTACCAGGAACAATATCCGTCATATCACAAGAAATTTTTATTCCCGAAAGTGTTAAACCTCTCTCTTCTGAAACCTTATAATCTTCCTGCTCTATAAAATCAGGGATATTAACCTCCATTAGCTTCCAACCAGAAAAATTCAATTTTCCTACGGTAATCTCTTTTTCCCTACCGAGATAATCTTTTACCAATATCCTTAAAGTATGGGTATAATTTCTACCAACAACCCAAAACTTTATTTTCTTTGTTATTCCTGGGATTTTTATATCTCTAACGGGTTTCACTAAAATTTCTGCAGGACCTCTCTTAAAGAACTGAACTTTAACACCAAAGACTTTATTGTTCTTATCTTTTATATCTGCTAAAGCCTTAGGATAACCGTCCCTAGTCATAAAAGAAACAACACCATAGTCTCTAGACATCTTAACTTCCCAATCTCCAGGAACTTCAAAGTCTTCAACTAAAACAGGCTGAATCATCTGCTTAGCTGTATCCTTTATTTCAGACTCCGTAGGCTCCCCAAGTATTTTGAATCCTTTCAAGTACTCAGATTGCCCTTCTTCAGTTTGTTGCGATTGTTGCTGAACTGCTTGATTATTTTGAACTTGCTGAGCGAAGGAGTAACCAGCTAATATCAATACCAAACCTATAACTAAAACCAAAATTCTCTTCATAGAAACACCCTCCTTAAAATAATCGGAAAAAATCCAAAAAAATTACCAAGCTAGCTTACCCAAATCGTCACCATCAAACCTCTCCATGTAGACATCAGTCTGCAATTGTAGGTAATCAAAGTATATATAGAATTTATCAGCTCTCTCAGTAGGTGCTGCCGTTAACCTTATCTTTATCAAGTTCAAAGGTCTACCGAAAGGCACATAAGGTTCATACTGTGGTATATAGTTTGGTATAGCAACAAGGAAATTCTTCCACCCTATATGTTTTATACTACCTGCTTCTATTCTGTATGTATACCCCTTGAAATCCTTAACATATATATCCATAACCCAGTTGTAGTTTCCACCCCAAACCCAGAAATCTATAGTTTTCGCGATACCAACAAAGGGTATAGGTTTATTCGGAACTATATCAATCCAGTTAAAACCTTTCCTTAGGAACGCAGCCTTGACACCAAAAGCATTTGTTTGCTTCACTATTATTGACTCAAGCAATCCAGAAGGATGACCTGGGAAATATTTATAGTCACAATACGCTTTATCAACTATCTCTTCTCCCGTTTGCGGATCTTTTATCCTAGGGGCAAAGTAAGAAAAATTAGCTGACCAACTTATATCATTTGCCTTATCATAGTCATCTCCAAAATCAGATATTAGCACAGTTTGCATATTCACAGTTCTTCGTCCAATTTCTGTAAATCCAAAAGGGAAAGCACTACTACCAACGATTAACAACGCTATAAGGTATATCAATAACCTTCTCATAAAATCCCCCCAAAAAGCATTTTGGGAAAAACCAAAATGCCTGATAGTAATTTCGGTATCGGCTATCCTCAACTTGATACACTTAAGATTATATAGATAAGGCTTCTAGCATTCAAGAGAAATCAAAATTTTACCTAAAATTTAAAACAGAACTAGAAGTAAAAATTCCAAATATACCAGAGAGGCTACGCCTCTCTGTATCGTGTCAAGAAAATTCTCAAATTTATAACACTTTACCTTTATTTCCCTATAATTTGGAGAAACATAAAGAAGTTAAACATCCCACAATCAAATAAAATTATGTTCCCAAGAGACATTTTCACCTAAGTGCTTAAATTACGTTTTAAACAAAAAAAACATATGGCAGGTGGAAATACTAAAAGTAATGCGCCTTAAACACCTGCTTTCAATAGTTTCCTTGATAAGTAAAAATTGAAAACTCAGCCTCCAACAGTAAAGTGGGTGCAGAGACACTTAAAGCTAGATTCTTTATAGCACTTTGTACTAAAATTCACTTAAATAGGTTAACCTACTGAAACATTTTAAATAGAATGTGTAAAAGTTGATACCAAAAACTAAAAGTAATTAAATTAATGTTTATGAATGAAGGAATAAGACTCAAAGACGCACTAAAAACAGAAATTATAGGTATTTCAACGACACCAAACGATGAATTATTTGCGTCTCAAGAAGTAGACCCCCGAGAAAGCAGTAATGTATTTCCGATACCCAATGACGAAATACTAAACGAAAGTAAATTTAAAGAAGAAGTCATAGTATTCGACAGCGTAGCAAGGTTAGACAGTACTATTATGACTAAAAACGGACTAGTTGGTTTTATAACAATAACACTTGGCTCAATAAAGTTCACTAACGGAAAAGAGATAATACTATCAGAATCCACAAAAACAGAAACAAAGAGGATTATAATATCACCTCAGGGTGTATTTTCAGAGGGCATAAAATTTTTGAAAATTGATGACAAGATAACCTACGAATTAATGCCAACTACTAGAAGTAAAATAGATACCTTTGAAGAGCTTTGGAAGGAAATCTTTTTAAAAGAGGAACTACCTAAGATAGAAAACGAATTCATAAATACCAAAGTCATAAAAGAAATGAACGAAACAACCGTTTTGATAAAGGATGGAAAACTAGAGCTAACCAAAATTTCATTACCTTTTGACATAAAGAATGAGGAACTCTGGTTTAACATATTTGGTAATATAAAAAACTACCAGATAGATTTAAACAAAGCAATGAACATAATATCTATTGGTGCAGCTAGGACAAACATAGAATATGAACCCTATAACGAAATGGGAGCACGAAGGTATCAAAGCTACATAAACTTAGGAAGAACAAAAGAAGACTTAAGTAATAAGAGATATGAAATCTTCAAAAAAGGCATCTTTAATTTCAGCAGAGTGGATATGCTAATCCCCAACCACTTAGATGACATAGGAAAAGTAATATATAGGTACAATTTTATATCAAACTTCTTAAGAAAAATGACAAGTATATTCTCAAACAATCCTAGGTTTCCCCAAAATATACCCATTATATCCATTCTAGAGAAATATTTAAGAAGTTTGATGGGGAGGAGAGAAATAGTTACCAAAGAGATAATGAAAAGCTATTAACAGTAAAGCAACAAAAAGGTAAAAAATAAAAAAGGGCCTGGCAAGTACCTACTTTCCCACCCCCGAAGGGGGCAGTATCATCGGCGGTGTAGGGCTTAACTTCCGGGTTCGGAATGGAAACCGGGTGTTTCCCCTACCCTATGCTCACCAGGCCCAAAAACAGCCTTTCTTTTGGAAAGGCTGAGGAATGTATTAATTGGCTCATAGTGAAGATAGCTATGCCGAACAGGCTATTAGTAGTGCTCGGCTCAACGCATTTCTGCGCTTACACCTGCACCCTATCAACCTGGTAATCTACCAGGGCCCTTCAGGGGCACCTTATCTTGGGGCGCGCTTCCCGCTTAGATGCTTTCAGCGGTTATCGCTTAGGAACATGGCTACCCAGTGCTGCTTCTGGTGAAACAGCTGGTACACCAGAGGTTCCCTCACTCCGGTCCTCTCGTACTAGGAGCAACCCCCCTCAAGTGCCCAAACGCCTGCGGCAGATTGGGACCGAACTGTCTCACGACGTTCTGAACCCAGCTCACGTACCCTTTTAATGGGCGAACAGACCAACCCTTGGGACCTTCTACAGCCCCAGGATAGGATGAGCCGACATCGAGGTGCCAAACAGGGCCGTCGATGTGGACTCTCGGGCCCTATCAGCCTGTTATCCCCGGGGTACCTTTTATCCGCTGAGCGATGGCCCTTCCACACAGAGCCACCGGATCACTAAGCCCTGGTTTCCCATCTGCTTGACCTGTCGGTCTCGCAGTTAAGCCCCCTTATGCCTTTGCACTCAACGGCTGGTTTCCGTCCAGCCTGAGGGGACCTTTGGACGCCTCCGTTACTCTTTAGGAGGCAACCGCCCCAGTTAAACTGTCAACCTAGCACTGTCCCCCCTCCTGCACGGAGGGGGTTAGAATTCCAGTACATCAAGAGTGGTATCTCACCGACGGCTCCATGGCGCCCGAAAGCGCCACTTCACAGCCTCCCACCTATCCTGCGCATGATGCACCAGAATTCAATACCAGGATACAGTAAAGGTCCACGGGGTCTTTCCGTCCCGCCGCAGGTAGCCAGCGTCTTCACTGGCCTCGCTAATTCGCCGAGCCCCCCGCCGAGACAGTGCTCAGCTCGTTACGCCATTCATGCGGGTCGGAACTTACCCGACAAGGAATTTCGCTACCTTAGGACCGTTATAGTTACGGCCGCCGTTTACCGGGGCTTAAGTTCGGAGCTTCGCGGGAAAACCCGCTAACCCCTCCCCTTAACCTTCCGGCACTGGGCAGGCGTCAGCCCCTATACCTCCTCTTACGAGTTGGCAGAGACCTGTGTTTTTGTTAAACAGTCGGCTGAGCCCTTTCACTGCGACCTCTCCTTCTAATACACCATAAGATGTATTAGAAGGAGGAGGCACCCCTTCTCCCGAAGTTACGGGGCCAACTTGCCGAGTTCCTTGGCGAAGGTTCACTCGATCGCCTGTGGGTATTACCCTAGCCCACCAGTGTCGGTTTGCGGTACGGTTAGCCGCTATATACTGCTTAGAGGCTATTTCTTGGCGGCTTAGGCTCGGGTGACTTGGGTATCCCGAAGGATACCTCGTACTCGGGATTCAGCCTTAACGGGGGCAAGGATTTGACTCACCCCCAGCCTCCTCCCTTGAACGCCCATACCATTAGGACGCTCACCCTGCCAATCCGCGTCACCCCATCGCTTAAGATATAGCGGCTAGTGCAGGAATATTAACCTGCTTCCCATCGGCTACGCCTTTCGGCCTCACCTTAGGGTACCGACTAACCCAGGGCCGATCATCGTTGCCCTGGAACCCTTGGGCATCCGGCAGGGAGGATTTTCACCTCCCTTAGTGCTACTCAAGCTGGCATTCTCACTTCTGCAACCTCCACCAAACCTTCCGGCCTGGCTTCATCGGTTACAGAACGCCCCCCTACCGCCCCAAGACATAGTCTTGGGACCTATGGCTTCGGCAAGGCGCTTAGCCTCCTCACATCTTAGGCGCAGAACCTCTCGACCAGTGAGCTATTACGCACTCTTTAAATGATGGCTGCTTCTAAGCCAACATCTTGGCTGTCTTAGAGGTTCCACATCCTTTAACACTTAGCGCCTTTTAGAGGCCTTAGCCGATAGTCTGGGTTCTTGCCCTCTCGTCCATGGAGCTTACCCCCACAGACTGAGTCCCCAGATTACACACACGGTATTCGGAGTTTGGTTAGGCTCGGAAGCTTTTGGCCTCCTTACCTATCCAGTACTCTACCCCCGTGTGCTACTTCTGGAGCCCACACCTAGATGTGTTTCGGGGGGAACCAGCTATCACCGGCCTTGTTTAGCCTTTCACTCCTAACCACAGCTCATCCGAGAGCTTTGCAACGCTCACCGGTTCGGGCCTCCTCCAGGGTTTCCCCCAGATTCACCCTGGCCATGGTTAGATCGACCGGCTTCGGGTACTGCCGCCTGTTACTAGCGCCCTATTCGGACTCGCTTTCGCTACGGCTCCCCTGCTAAAGCAGGTTAACCTCGCAACAGACGGCAACTCGCCAGCTCATTCTTCAATAGGCACGCCATCAGGGAGATTTCTCTCCCCTCTGACGGATTGTGGGTAGAAAGTTTCAGGATCTATTTCACTCCCCTCTCCGGGGTTCTTTTCACCTTTCCCTCACGGTACTGGTTCACTATCGGTTACCGGCGAGTATTTAGCCTTGGAGGGTGGTCCCCCCAGATTCCCGCGAACCTCCACGTAGTCCGCGGTACTCGGGAACAAAGCCCAGAAGTCCCGCTACCTTTCGCCTACAGGGCTATCACCTTCTATGGCCTACCTTCCCAGGTAGTTCGGCTAGATAGCAAAGATCTTCTGAGGGATCTAGGGCTCCCTCCGGCTTTGTCCCACAACCCCAACCTAGCAACGCCCCTAGGCTTTAACACTAGGTTGGTTTAGGCTCCTCCCCTTTCGCTCACCACTACTAAGGGAATCTCAATTGATTTCTTTTCCTCCGGGTACTGAGATGTTTCACTTCCCCGGGTTCGCCTCACACCGGTTTCCCGGCGTGATACACTCCTTTGTTAAGGAGTGTGGGTTTCCCCATTCGGGCATCCCGGGATCACAGCCTGCTTGCGGCTCCCCCGGGCTTATCGCAGCTTGCCACGCCCTTCATCGCCTGCCGGTGCCTAGGCATCCACTCTCTACCCCTAAAACGCATAGCTACCTTCACTATGAAACCTTAATTATTTCTAGAGCAAGCAAAAAACAACTTTAGGCATATAGCTCAAGTGGAGGTGAGGGGAATTGAACCCCTGACCTTCTCGGTGCAAGCGAGACGCTCTCCCGCTGAGCTACACCCCCACATTCTATTGAATGTGGGCCCAAGTGGATTCGAACCACTGACCTCACCCTTATCAGGGGTGCGCTCTAACCACCTGAGCTATAGGCCCATGTGATAGATATATATCTGCCGGCAAGGTCCAAATAGGATCACCTTAAGGAGGTGATCCAGCCGCACGTTCCCGTACGGCTACCTTGTTACGACTTCACCCTCCTCGCCAGTTCAACCTTAAACGCCCGTAGGCGTCTTCAGGCTGAACCGACTCGGCTGGTGTGACGGGCGGTGTGTGCAAGGCCCGAGAACGTATTCACCGCGGCATTGATGATCCGCGATTACTAGCGATTCCGGCTTCATGCAGTCGAGTTGCAGACTGCAATCTGCACTGGGGGCGGCTTTAGGGATTAGCTCCCCCTCGCGGGGTGGCAAAACCCATTGTACCGCCCATTGTAGCATGTGTGTAGCCCAGGGCATAAGGGCCATACTGACTTGACGTCATCCCCTCCTTCCTCCAGCTTATCGCTGGCAGTTTCCCTAGAGTGCCCGGCCGAACCGCTGGCAACTAGGGATAGGGGTTGCGCTCGTTTAGGGACTTAACCCCACACCTCACGGCACGAGCTGACGACAGCCATGCAGCACCTGTGTACCGGCCTCCGAAGAAGCGACTGCTATTTCTAGCAGTCTTCCGGTACATGTCAAGCCCTGGTAAGGTTCTTCGGTTAGCATCGAATTAAACCACATGCTCCACCGCTTGTGCGGGCCCCCGCCAATTCCTTTGAGTTTTAACCTTGCGGCCGTACTCCCCAGGCGGCGGACTTAACGCGTTAGCTACGACACCGAACCGAGCAAAGCTCGGTCCAATATCAAGTCCGCATCGTTTACGGCTGGGACTACCAGGGTATCTAATCCTGTTTGCTCCCCCAGCTTTCACACCTGAGCGTCGTGACTAAGATAGGAGGCTGCCTTCGCCTTCGGCGTTCTACCCGATATCTACAGATTTTACCCTTACACCGGGCATTCCACCTCCCTCCCCTAGCACCAAGCCATACAGTATCAAGTGCCTTCCCGAGGTTAAGCCTCGGTCTTTAACACTTGACTTGTATGGCCGCCTGCGTGTCCTTTACGCCCAGTGATTCCGAGTAACGCTCGCCCCTCACGTCTCACCGCGGCTGCTGGCACGTGATTAGCCGGGGCTTATTCGTGGGATACCGTCATCATCTCCTCCCACAAAAGCGGTTTACACCCCGTAGGGCTTCATCCCGCACGCGGCGTCGCTGGGTCAGGGTTTCCCCCATTGCCCAAGATCCTTGGCTGCTGCCTCCCGTAGGAGTCGGGCCCGTGTCTCAGTGCCCGTGTGGCCGGCCAGCCTCTCAGCCCGGCTACCCGTCATAGCCTTGGTGGGCCGTTACCCCACCAACTAGCTGATAGGCCGTGGACCGATCCCTAGGCGACCCAAAGGGCCTTTAATCCCTAAACCGCAGTCTAGGGATATTATGTGGGATTACCCTCAGTTTCCCGAGGCTATCCCACACCTAAGGGTACGTTATCCACGTATTACTCACCCGTGCGCCGCTGCCTAGGAAATAGGTAATCCTACCTCCTAGACCGCTCGACTTGCATGCCTAAGACACGCCGCCAGCGTTCACTCTGGGCCAGGATCAAACCCTCCATTATAGAAGGTTTATCCTCATAAAATAATTTCTGCACACTAAAGACCCGCCGGCAGATATATATCTACCACTATTTCTAGAGCAACAACCTTTTGGGTAATAATAATTATAACAAATTCTCAAACAAATTTCAAATTCAATTACTAACTTTTACAACCTTAATCCATCACTCACTAACGATGGTAATAATAATTATAACAAAATTCTCTTCAGCTTTCAACTTTCTTTCAAAATCTTTATCCCTTAGAGCAAAACCTCTAACCACTTAGAGGTGACATAAATCATATTCATAAAAAACTAAAATTTGCAACTACAATCACTCTAAAACTATTCCTTTAGGGTAAGACCCTATAATTTTGACAAAAGCAGCGTTCTTCTCTACCTCTTTTATCAATTCCTTTATATTCTCATCTTCAACATGTCCTTCAAAGTCTATAAAGAACAAATAGTCCCATAACTTCAACCTTGAAGGCCTAGACTCTATTTTCGTCATGTTCACTCCGAAGTCCTTAAAAGGTTTTATTAAATCAAACAAAGCACCTGGCCTATCCTTTATGTAACAAAGAATCGTAGTTTTATCATCACCTGTTCTTTTTACGTCAGCATCACCAATAATCCAAAATCTAGTAGTATTGTTAGGGTCATCTTCTATACCCATTTTCAGTATCTTCAAATTATATTTCCTTGAAAGAACCTCATTCCCTATAGCTGCAGTATTTGACTCCTTGGAAGCTATCAAAGAAGCTTCAGATGTACTCCTTGCCTCTATAAGTTCAACACCTGGCAAATTATTTTTAAGCCACTCTTTGCACTGAGCTAAAGCTTGAGGATGAGAGTAAACTTTCTTTATTTCTGAAATATCCTCAACATTCGCTAAAAGTGAATGATGAACCTTTAAATACAACTCTCCCACAATTTTTAAATGAGAGTCTATAAACTCATCTAAAGTCTGAACAACAGTACCACCATAAGAATTCTCTATAGGAACAACACCTATATCAGCCTTACCTCTGGAAACTTCATCAAAAACCTCCGAAATAATTTCCACCGGCACCCTCTCAATATCATAGCCAAATCTCTTTAGAACAGCTATTTCAGAAAAAGTTCCCTCAGGCCCCAAGTACGCAACTCTAAGAATACCTTGCACATTCCTGGTCATCGATATTATGAGAAGAAATATGTCTTCTATGTAATCAATCAAAAGCCCATAGTTAGCAGAAATCTTCCTGACACGAGCTATAATCTCATTTTCTCTACTAATATCCAGTATACTCATATTACTTTTCTTTTTCTCCTTAGCAACAAGAAACGCTAAATCAACTCTCTTTTTTATTAACTCTATAATCTGCTCATCTATATCCTCTATCTTCTTACGCAAATCGTCTAAACTTGGCATTTTAAACCTCCGAGAATATCTCTATAGATCTAGCCATACTTTCTAGTATATTCTCCTTTTCCTTACTTATCCCAAGCTCTCCAAGATACTTATTAGCGAAAATCATTCTCCTACTGCTGAGTCCAAACTCTTTAAGCTCGTCAGAAATAAAATTATAAGAAAGCTCATTAGCACACGAAATAATCAAAACATCTCTAAAAGTCTCCTTAGGAGCCTCGTAAGGATTATCGTGATACCTTATAACATTAGATATAAACTTTGGCAAATTCCAATAATTAGCAAGCATCTCACCAACAACATTATGGGAAATACCTATTATTTCCCTCTCTATCTCAGAAATCGTCACATCTTTGAATAACAAATACTTGAGTATTTGTAACCTATACGGTTTAACTTCATGGCTAAGAACTATTTTACCTATGTCATGTAAAAGGCCACCAACAAAATATCTTTCTGGATCCTCTAGCTTGAGAATCCTAGAAATAGTTCTAGCACCACTAGCTACAAGAACAGAGTGTTCCCAAAGTCCTTTGGACTTTGTAAAAAAATATCCTGAAGAATCAACATTCATAATTGACTTAGTAACAACTGCAAGACATATACTCCTTATCACATTGGTACCAAGAATTATTATTGCCTCCCCTATTGAAGCTATCGTTTTCGGGTACCCATAGTAGGCAGAGTTTGCCATCCTAAGAATCTTAGAAGCAAGTATTGGATCCTTTTCAATTAATATTTCCATGTCTTTAACGCTAGACTTAGGGTCATCTATCCTTTCAAGTAACATACTAACAATAGCTGGTAAAGGCGCTGTGTTTTCTATTATTTTGTTCCACTTAATTATCAAATCGTCTTCCATACATCAAAACTTCGAGGATTCAAATATAATTGACAAAATCAATTCCCCAAACTCACTAGCGAAACTTACTTCAACACATGGCGAGGAATACGAAATAATTCTACCCTTGGACTTAGAAAAAATTGGATAAGAAATAGAAAAATCCTTACCAAAATTGTAAAGAGTTTCAACAAGATTAGAATTAACAATATTACCAAATTCTGCTATACCTGAGATTAAAACTTCATCGTCAGCCGGCAAATCCTCAATCCGATATAGCCTTCTAATTATTTCCTTAGACAACCTCTCAGAAACCTCATAAACAATCATCCCCTTGAAATCACCCTTTATTTTGAAGTAGAACGAAAACTTATATTCTACCTTTTTACCAGTCTTAACTATAACCTTATCCTTGACAACCTTAATCCCCAATTTATCGCAAACACTTATTAGGGAATCAACAAACGGATCAACTATATCAAACTTCATTTCTCTCCCCTTAGAAACCTATCATACCACAAGAAGGCAATTATAGTCTTAGCATCCCTTATCTCATTTCTTCTAATCATATCAACAACTTCATCGTAAGAAAAAAACTTAACATCGGTAAATTCATCTTCATCAAGGTTCTTAGAAGTCTCGGCTAAATCATAAGCAACAAAAACATGTATTTTCTCAGAGCTATACCCTACAGCCGGATAGTACTCAAAAAGTTTCTCAACTCTACGAGCCCTAAAACCCGTCTCCTCTTCAAGCTCTCTAATAGCACATTCCTCAGGGTTCTCACCTTTTTCCATTTTGCCAGCAGGAATCTCGTAAATATACTGCCTAATGGAATACCTAAACTGACCTATCAAAATAAATCTATCCCCGTAAACAGGTATTATAGCAACAGCCTCAGGGTAAGCAACATAATCTTTAACCATCTCTTTACCGTTGTAAACTATCCTATCAGAGTAAAAAGAAAACGCCCTACCACGGTATATTTCACGAGACTCAATAACAGAATACCTATACATAACGTATGTATTATTTACGAATCAATACAAATATGTGAAGTTTTTTTAAAAGTGCTGTATAGCACTTTTAATATAGCACTTTTAAACGCAACAAAGTGCTATGAAGCACCTGTTCAAGAATGAATAACCACATTTTCTAAAAAATCACTAGAACGGGGAAAGTTGCTTCTTAGTATACTCTGCTTTAATTTTATTAGACTGGTATGAAACGAAAGCCTTTATATTCACATTACTAATCTCATCTGTCAGAAAGAACTTCACAACTGAAGGTTTTTCAACCCTAAGTTCGTATGGGAAAGCCTGCCATACTGCCATATATGGCCTTTCATCAGTAGGTGGACCATACTTCTTCTTCGCTTCAGAAACCAACTCTGAGTAAGAATAAATCTCAGGATTAAGTCTTATTATCATATTGAACAAAACACCATTATTGAAAACAAAGTAAGCAGACTGTAAGTACGGAAAACTCCTAACTTTCAAAACAAAAGGCTTTTCTTTATCAAATAAACCAAGATAACTTGTTTCATCTATCTCTAAAAATGGGTCCTCATCTATCAATGATTCAACATAACTCCTAGTCATTCCAATACTTATTCCTCGATAGCTGAAATTCGTTATTCCGTAAACATCATTGGTATACGGATTATAATTGGTCAAAAAAACAACTTCCTGGGGGAATATAGTACTGGGAAGAAAAGCTAAAAAACCAAGAACTAAAAATATCAATATCAAAGAAACGAAAAAAAGGTTATTAAAACCCCTTAGACTCATAAAAAAATTTTCGGGAAAACCAAGTTATCATTTACTCTTTGTCCTCATCAAATTTCCTAACCTCTATCAAATCAGTGAGCCTCTCTATGACCAAATCTTCATCAACCCCATCGGCTATTACTTCTATAGTATCACCTGAGGTGATATTAAGCAAAATTATACCTAAAGTACTTCTAGCATCAGCTACCGCATCCCCTTTTTTTATTTCAACCCTCGCTCTTAAATCTTTTATAGCCTCAAATATTTTAACAGCTGGCCTAAGATGAATACCGTACTTATTTTCTATCTTAAAAACCTTTCTTTTCATAATTTTGGTCCGATTCTCTTTTTCTTTTTATCCTCTCGCTTATGATAGCAATCTCTATAAGGAAAGGAATATTCCTTCCCGGTGCTACAGGTATAACTTTTTTGTTTAATTTTATACCTAATACTTCATAGGTATCAACATAGGTGCCAAGCCTATCAATAACCATCGAATCATCCCAATCAACCAACTCAATAACAATATCTACCTCTTTCTTAGGTATTATGAACCCCAACCCCAGAAGTTCCTCAACATTCAAAACTCCGATACCCCTTATCTCAACAAGGCCAGCATCTTGAATATAAGGAAAAGCAACAGCTTTATACCCCTCAGGATACCTTATTTTTCTTATTAAAACAAGGTCATCTGCAACAAACCTGTGTTTCCTACTCAAAAGCTCTAGAGCAATTTCGCTTTTACCGATACCACTTTTACCTATTATCAAAACGCCATAGTCATATATATCAAACATCACACCATTAACAACAGTACTAGGAGCAAGCTCGTAGTTAAGAATAAGTTCAACTGAAAATGTGAGCTGATATGTATCAAGGAAGCTCGCTAAAATTGGTATATTCCTTTCATCAGCATATCTCAAAAATCCGTCAGGTAAACCTTTGTAGTCTGAAACTATACAACACGGTATCTCGAAATCCAAAAAACTTTCTATCTTTGATATCTTATCTCTGTCTCTTGATTCATAAGCACTCCTTATATAAGCCTGCTCTCCTTTACCAATGATTTGGACCCTATCATAAGCAAAGTTCTCAAAAAATCCAACCAACGCCAAACCGGGTCTGTTAGTCACAACTGTTGTTATTACTCTTTTATTCAACCCACCTTCACCTGATATAGTCTCTAAATCAAGATTATATTTTTTATTAGCTCTCTCAACGAAAAGAGAAATGCTCATGACCTTTTAGTCCTAGCCTCCTTCAACCTCTTATCAATCTTTTTCTTCCTTTCTTTAATAACCTTATCATGTAATTTATTGACAGCATCAGTTATTGATATTTTCCAATCAGGATGTTCATGAGAAACAAAGAAATCTGAATGATCCAAATGAGCTTTCACCTCACACATTACCTGATTAGTAGGTGTTTTTGTCAAGAGCACCCAAACCTTTGTAACCTTGTTTTCTGCGAATGATATTTTCTTAAGCTTTTCCTCTAAAAATTCCCTTACATCCTGGGTTATTTCAAAGTCCTTTCCTTCTACTAGCAACTCCATAATCTACCTCCAACAATAAAAATATTAAATAAGGCATAATTCAGTTTCAATAGATAAAGAGGTTATACCTCTCTTCATTATCTAGTAAACAAGTGAAAAAAAGAATACAATCCTAAAGGAAGTTTCAAAAGCTATATTTTCACAATTGCACTAAACATAATAAGAGACAGGAAAAGAAAAGAATCTTTTGAAAAGAAAATGATGCCAAAAATTTACTAAGAGACAATATCCACCGAAGATGAGAACGAAGATAAACTAAAATAACTTTACAATATTTATAGAATTTCTCTCTGACAAGATAGTGGAAATAAATATCAACGGTAAAACAATCAAAGGTGTAGAGATAGGAGTGAAAGACGTAAAAGCAATAGTAAAAACAGCTCTAGGCCAAAAAGTAGTAGAAATCTTCATATTCAGCAAATTTTCGTTTTGAATCATCTTACAAAAACATACTAGCTTCATTTACCTTAGGTAAATCTGGGGAATTCTTAAATTTTAGTTTAGGCTTGGGCTACAGGATATTAGAGAACTTCTTCGTAAAAGATACAAACTTTGACATCAAGTTTAACATAGGATCCATAGAAAATAACCTCATTTCTACACCTTACGCAGGTATCGAGGCAAAAGCAGGAGTAAAATTTGATTTTCTAAAATCTTACATTTTATTAAAAACTAGCTTAACCTTTAACGGCAAAGTCATTATACTAGGCTCGGTAGGAATAGGGTTATAAATACCCCTAGCAATTCAAACACAAGCATCTCCATAACTATGTGATGATTAGCACACTAACTCCATCAATTCCAACTTTTAGCACTAATTTATAGAGAGGTTACACCTCTCTACGCTCTTTAAAGTATTCATAATTAAGTACCACTTAGTACAAGGTACCATTTAGTAACTTACTTTAAGTAGACCCAACAACCTTAATTTCTCTGTTAGGAAAACATACCAACACCCTGAGTTTTTTGCTAAAAATGTGCTTTAAGCACAACGTGCTATGAAGCACATCGTGCTATGAAGCACATTGTGTTATTAAGCACTTATCTATGGGATTTTACTTAAGGTTTATAACATCGTAGGAGTAAATAAGCCACCTATTGTCGTATGTCTGGTAAAGGTTGTAGATGTACATCAATGTATAATAAGTATTCCTTAACTTGAAATTAACTTTAGCGGTGACTTTTGCTTCTTGCCTCTCAATTTCGGTTTTCTCTATGGAGTAAGATATTATTGGATCTCCCCAATAGGTTGTTAGGTACTCTTCAAAGCTCTGAAGAACCTTTGTCTTCTCAGATGGTGTAGGTGCATCGTTATACTTCTTAGCAAAAGAAGGGAAAATAACTATTAGTTTCTCCAAATCAAAGTATATAGGAAACTCTTCTGTATCTTTTCTCATCCTCGCTGATAACATTCTATTGACAACCTCGTACGGAGGTAAACCGTACATCTCTTTCTTTTTTCTTTGTAGCTCCTCAGAAATTGAAACAACTTCTTTCTCAATTGGAAGTGGTGGCTTTATCGTTACTTTGTAAAAGTAAGTACTCGTACCTTCCATCCTATCAGCAAGACCATCTTTAGAAAAGACACCTCTCAGAAAATAAGTTCCTTGCTTGGATATATCAAATATCCTTGATATGTCAATTTTCACTGAAAACATCTGACCTGGCATTAAAGTAATGACCCTTCTAGCACTATCAAGTGAGGCATCAGAATAAAATTTATGTGAAACAAAGAAATTATACCCTAACTCAACAACATCATTCTTATCAGTCCTCAATTCAAAGAAAAATGTTTTAAAAATGTCATCATACAAATAAAACTCTTCCTTAGAATTTCCCTTATTCTCAACAGTAAACACAACATTCATCGGTTCAAAAATTCTAAAAATATCACTCTCCAAAACAAGATTAGGAATCAACTCACCTGAAGCTTCCATCGCTACCACAATTAGAGATATTATCACTGTAGAAAAGGCAGTAAAAATCTTTTTTCTAAAATTTGTCATAATGAAATAATTTCGGAATGAAAAAGTCTTTTTTTATCCTCCAAGATACACCCTTTTAACCTCTTCTGAAGTAATAAGGACATCCCGGCTAGCACTCAAAACTATTTTCCCTGTCTCTATCAAATATCCTCTATCAACGATTGACAAAGCTTTGTTTGCATTTTGCTCAACCAAAAGTATTGAAACTTTTTTACTTATTTCCTTTATAACATCAAATATAAGTGACATCATTTTAACAGCCAAGCCCATAGAAGGCTCATCAAGCATCAAAAGCTTTGGATTAGACATTAACGCTCTTCCTATTGCCAACATCTGCTGTTCACCACCACTAAGTGTTCCTGCTTTTTGGTTTCTTCTTTCGTAAAGTATAGGGAAAAGCGAATATATCCACTCCAAATTCTTCTTCTTTAGTTCAGTGCTATTCACAGTAAAAGCTCCTATCTCCAAATTCTCCAAAACTGTGAGTTTCGGAAATATTTTTCTACCTTCCGGTACTTGAACTAAGCCAAGCTCAACTCTCTTGTGAGGTGGCATGTGTGTTATGTCTTTCCCCATAAATAATATTTTACCTGACCTAACAGGAACCAACCCCGAAATAGTATTTATTAGTGTCGTTTTACCAGCTCCATTAGCCCCAAGAACACAAACTATCTCACCCTCATTAACAGTTATCGAAACTTTCTTAAGAACTTCTATCTTACCGTATCCCGAAACCAAATCCTCTACTCTCAATAGCTCCATGAAAAATAATTATCAATAAAATTCCTAACCTAGTTCAATTTACAAAGTACATTACTTTTAGTAGTTCTGCTCAACCTTAAAGGAAGATATCACCTACCTTAACTCTTTTAAGAAAGTTGCATTAAGCACTTTTAATAAAGTGCTATTAAGCACAAAGTGCTATTAAGCACTTAAAGGAAGCTATCGCCTCCCTTAACTCTCTTAAGAAAGTACCATTAAGCACTTTTAATAAAGTGCTGTTAAGCACAAAGTGCTATTAAGCACTTAAAGGAAGCTATCGCCTCCCTTAACTCTCTTAAGAAAGTACCATTAAGCACTTTTAATAAAGTGCTATTAAGCACAAAGTGCTATTAAGCACTTAAAGGAAGCTATCGCCTCCCTTAACTCTCTTAAGAAAGTACCATTAAGCACTTTTAATAAAGTGCTGTTAAGCA
>Ga0308410_1000014_pt1 | contig 88852 bp, 60 predicted proteins | sample HotsprOSTMatCore_FD_203467 | JGI IMG/M metagenome (GOLD analysis project Ga0308410, IMG submission 203467) | Hot spring phototrophic mat microbial communities from Octopus Spring, Yellowstone National Park, Wyoming, United States -... | ecosystem: Environmental > Aquatic > Thermal springs > Hot...
GCGGACCTGAACATCTAGCCCCCCGCCCCGACCGGGGCGGGGGGGCAGGCAAACCAGAATGGAGAACCTCATCATGGCCTTTCGCGCCCTCCACGCCCAGGCCCGGCGGGAGGGGCGCATCGCCCGCGACTCCCGGTTCGCGATCTCCGCCGGCCAGTTCGTCTGGCTGGCGGAGATGACCGAACCGACGCTGGACCGCGACGGTCGCCTGATCGTCGCGGTCCAGGACGGCGACCGAACCTACCGCGCCACCCGGCTCAAGGCCGGTCAGGGCGCGGCGATCGTCGTGTTCTGGGACGAGTAAGCCGGCCCAGATCCCCGCCCACGCCCACGCCCCCGCCCCGACCAGGGCGGGGGCGTTGTGTTGCTCGCCAGCGGCATGCTATACTACGGGCAGACACGCTCGTTCTTGCTGGGACGCAATGACTCATTACCCCGACATCCAGGTTCCCGGCTTCGCGATGGACGTGCGCCACTGGCGCACCGTCGCGGCGTTTCGCGCGCATCTGGCAGGCCATGACCCGGCTCGTGCCGGCTGGGCGCGGGCAGTCATCGTCCATCACACCGTCAAACCCGTAGCTGCGGACTGGCGCGGGCCGGCTTCGATGCGTGGTTTGGCACAGTACTACCGCGGCCTCGGCTGGGCCGCCGGGCCGCATGTGTTTGTTGTGGCCGGCGCCCCCGACCCTGCCCATGACGGGATCTGGCAACTCACGCCGCTCGACCGGCCAGGGGTCCACGCGCAGGCAGCAAATACCTTCGCGTGGGGCATCGAGCATGTCGGCGACTTCGACCGCGTCTCCATGCCGCCCGACGTAGCCGCCCTCGGCGCGGGCGTTGCTGCCGCCCTCCTCGACTGGCGCTCGCTCGTGGCGTCAGCGGCGACGGTCCGCCCCCACCGGGACTTCGCCGCCAAAACGTGCCCCGGTCGATTGGTGGACATGCCGGCCTACATCCGCGCCGTCGCTGCGCTCCAGATCCCCCGCGTCGCCCCGACCCCGTCACCCCAACCACCGCGCTACTCAGCCTTCTCCCCCATCCTCGCCCCGTCACCACTGGAGCGCGCGCGGTTCGTGGCCGCCGTCGTCGCCCGGTGTGCCGGCTCCCCCTACGGCGCGCCGGCCATCGAGACGGCGGCCACGCATCTCTACGATCTTGCTGTCAGGGGCGGTGTGGACCCCCTCGTGGCCGCCGCACAACTGTGCCACGAGACCGGCAACCTCACCTCGGCCTGGTCGCTCCCGCCGCACCACAACCCCGCCGGCATTGGCGTGACTGGCGAGCCGGGCAAGGGGGTGTCATTTCCGGATCTCCCCACGGGGATCACGGCGCAGATCGGTCGCCTGATCGCCTACGCGACGCTACCCACCGCTCGCACGGACGCGCAGCGGCACCTCGTGAGCCTGGCGCTCCCGTGGCGCGACCTGCCCCTTCGGTGCCACGGGTCGGCGGTCACGCTCCGCGCGCTCGGCGCGGTGCACAACCTGCAATCTGGCTGCGGGTGGGCGCATCCCGGTGATACCTACGGCGAGCGCATCGCTGCCATCGCCAATCGCCTGCTGGAGGCCCCGCCATGATCGAGCCGGCCACCCTGGACGCCCTCATCGGCGTGCTCTATGGCGCGGCTATCGTGCTCATCGGCGCGCTGGTCGGCCTCGCGCTGGCCTGGATCGCCAGCATCCGTCGCAAGCTCGACGCGAACACCGATCTGACCCGCGAAATGCACGATGCGGTGTTCGCGATCCGCCGCAAGGACCACGACGATGACCCCGCCTGATATCCCCACGTGGCTCTGGCTCATCGTTGCTGCCCTCGGCGGCTGGCTCGCCTCCGAGGCGTGGCCGTTCCTGCGGTCCGAGTGGTCCGCAAACGCGAAACTCCGCCGCGAACAGGAAATCCGGCGTATCCGCGAGAACGAAGATCGCTTTGTCACCGCACTGGAGCGCATCGCTGAAACGCAATCGCGCATGGAGCGCGTGTTGGAACGCATCGATCAGACCAATGATTACTATCTGCGCGCTGCGGTGACAACGTCGATGCATATTGATGAGATCCGCCGTATGTTGCGGGCGTTGGAGGCATCGCTCCCACCGCGCGATCGCGCCGCAGGACAGGATTAATGGTGTGGAGCGCATGCGCCGGCTTGCTCAGGACATTGCGGAGGGCGTGACCGATGACACCCTCCGCGCCCGCTGGCTCGAATGGACGTCGGCGCTGGCCGATCATCTGCTGGCCATGGATCAACGCCTCCGCGACGTGCGCGCGCTGATCGTGCAGATCGGCGATCGCACGACCGCCGCGGTTGCCGATGCCATGACCGAGTACGCCGCCGCCGAGGAGTTGCGCCGCGCGGCCGATCACGAGGAGCTGACCGCCCTCATGCGCCGGGAGCGGGATGCGATGATACGCGACATTGCCGCCCAGATCCGCGCGCTCGATGACCGCGTCGAAAAACTTGCCGCGCATATGGACGATCTCCATCTCGAGATCCTCAGTGCGCTCATGGCCCTCCAGAAGGGCAAACGCACCGACGGAGCATGACCATGGCCGGGCGACCTCGCGCGCTTGTGCGCTTGACCGCAGACCAAATCGAGGAGCTGGCAGCCATCGGCTGTACCGACGACGAGATCGCGCGGGTTGCCGGCGTGTCGGAAGCGACCCTGTGCCGGCATTTTGACGCCCATCTCAAAAAAGGCCGCGCTGATCTCAAAATTCGCCTGCGGCGCCGGCAGATCCAGCGCGCCGAGGAGGGCTCGGACACGATGCTCATCTGGCTGGGGAAGGTGTATCTTGGGCAGCGCGACCGCACGGAAATCAGCGGCCCCGACGGTGGCCCGATCCCCGTGGCGACCTACGACTACGGCGCTGCGGCTGCCAGGCTTGCGGCCCGACCAGGTCCAGGTGATCCTCAGCTTGAGGACACACCGTAACGTCGTGGTTGCCTGCGGGCGGCGATGGGGCAAAACCCTGATGGCCGGCACGCTGGCCATTGATCGCGCCAACCACGGCGGTCTGGTCGCCTGGGTCGTGCCGACGTATAAAAATGCCCGCGCCCCGTGGCGTTTTGCGGAGCGGCATGTTGGCGCCATCGGGCGTATCCACCGCGCCGAGCGGGTGATTGAGATCGGCGCCGGTTCGCTTGCCATCTACAGCGCCGATAACGACGTAGCCCTGCGCGGCGAGGCATTCGATCTGGTGATTGTGGACGAGGCAGCGCGGATCGCCGAGGAGACCTACACCGACGTGCTGCTGCCAACCCTGGCCGACCGCGACGGACGCATCGTGCTGATCTCGACGCCCAAGGGCCGCAACTGGTTCTGGCGCGAGTGGGTGCGCGGCATCACTGGCGAGCCGGACTACTGGTCGTTCCAGGCACCCTCGGCGGCCAACCCGCTCCCCACGATCCGCCGCGCCGCCGAGCGGGCCCGCGAGCTGGTGAGCGACCGCACGTATCGGCAGGAGTGGCTGGCCGAATTTGTCGAGGACGGCGGCGGGGTATTCCGAGGGGTGCGCGCCCTGGCGACGGTTCCGCCGGGGCAGCCGCCATCTCCTGGCCACGTCCACGTGATCGGTGTGGACTGGGGCAAAATCGAGGATTACACCGCAATGGTCGTGCTGGATGTGACGGCGCAGCGGGTGGTTGCGCTCGACCGATCCCGGCGCGTGGAGTATGCCATCCAGCGCGCCAGATTGCGCGCGCTGGCCGAGCGGTATGGCGCCGTCACGATTGTGGCGGAGCTCAATGCCATGGGCCAGCCGATCGTGGAGGAACTGCTCCGCGACGGCCTGCCCGTGCGCGGTGTCACGCTGACCGCCGGCACCAAGGCGACGCTCATGGACGCGCTGGCGCTGGCCATCGAGCAGCAACGCATCACCTTGCTCGACGATCCCGTCCTCATCGCTGAGCTCGAGGCCTACGAGGCCACGCCGCTCCCCAGCGGTGCCACGCGCTACCGCGCCCCGGCGGGCATGCACGACGACACCGTGATCGCGCTGGCCCTGGCATGGTCGGCCATCGGACACACGCGGAATAGTCTGCGAGGAGCATTCGGATGAAGCGGATCGTCTGGCTGGCGTTGCTCACGGTGGCAGCAGCACTGCTGATCGCATGGCACGGCATCTGGTTTGTTGCCGGCGGGATCGCCGGCTACGGCTGGACCATCGCCATCATTGCTGCGGAGAGTGCGCGGGCCGGGTTCCGCGTGGCGCGGGGAACGCATCATGGCACCTCGCTGGATTGAACAGACCCTCGCGCTCTGGCGCGAGGCCAAGGCTGCCCCGCAGCCGGGGGCGCTCTATCAGCAACGCAGCTACCCCATGGGTTGGACGGGCTGGCCCGACCGCGGCGGCGCGGGCGCAGGGCTGACCGGATCGACCCGGCAGGTCGAGCATGCCCGCCAGGCGCTGCAGTCCGTGAGCGTGTACGCCTGCTGCTCCGCCATCGCCGGCGAGGTGAGCGCTGCCAGGCTGCTCATCAAGCGGCGGATCGGCGACGAGGGCGAGGAGGACGTGGAAAACCATCCCCTCGAACGGATCTGGGAGGCCCCCAATCCCCACTTCGGGCGTGGGGCACTCCTGGCGTACTGGACCTGGAGCCTGCTGCTGACCGGCGAAGCGTATATGTATTTTCTCCCCCGCAACGGCGCGCTGGCTGAGATCTGGCCCATTCCGCCCTGGTCCATCGAGCCAATCCCGCATCCGCAGCGGTTTATCGATGGATTTGCGTACCAGGTAGCGGAGCACGAGCGTATCCGCATCGAGAATCGCTATATCTGCTACTCCCGGCTCACGCATCCGCTCGACCCGCGGCGGGGGCTCTCCCCGCTGGTGGCAGCACTCGCATCCGTCCAGTCTGAGCTGGCGATGCGGCGGTGGAACTTGAATTTCTTCAGCAAGGGCAACGCCGCACCGCTCGGGGTGATCGCCGTGCCGCGGGACACGCTCGATCACGATCTGGAGATCATCCGCCAGCAGATCTGGGACTACTTTGGCGGCGGCGAGCGGCGGGTTGGCGTCGTGCGCGCCGGCGATATGGCGTGGACCGCATTTGATCGAAGCCAGAAGGACATGGAATTCCTCCAGGGCCTGGAGGAGGCGCGGATCTCGATCAACCGTGTCTTTGGCATTCCAGATGGCTACTGGGATAAGGACGCGACGCGGGCCAATGCCGAGGGGGCCAGAGCAACGATGCTCGAAACCGCCGTCTGGCCAAAGCTCGTCCTCCTGGCCGAGGATCTCAACGCGCAGATCGCCCCGCGCTGGCTGGGCGATCCGGACCTGCGCATCGCATTCGAGGATGTGCGGCTGCGCAACGTTGCGCAAGAGTTGCAGCAGATCGGAGCGTATCGGGAGTTTTTGACCATCAACGAATTACGCCGGTTGGCGGGCTACGATCAGCTCCCCGACTGGCGCGGCTACCTGCTGCTGAGCGAGGCCACCCGCGGGGCGCCAATGCCGGCCACCGTGCCGGCCCTGCTGGCCGAGCGCGAGGCCAGGGCCGCCGACGCATCCGGGCAGGAGGAAGGAGTGCCGGCAGCGGAGGGAGCGACGATGGAGGAGGACGAGGCAGCGCTGGTCGAGCCAACCGATGACGAGGTGCAGGCTGAGTTGAAACGCTGGGAGCGCAAGGCGCTCAAAGCGTTGCGGGCTGGCAAACGCCCCGACGTGCCGTTCGAGAGCGGCATCATCCTGGTCGGCGAGCAGCGCCGCATCCGCGATCGGCTGGCCCGCGCCGCCACGCCGGCGGATGTCAAAGCGGCGTTCGCGCCCGCGCCGGCAGAGGAGATCGAGATCCGCATCGACGCGGCCATGGCCGAGGCGTTGCGCTGGGCACGGGTGGTCCTCGCTGATGTCTGATCTGCCGCCAACCACTGCGCCGCCACCGGAGGACGCCGAGCCGCTGGAGGCCATCGACCCGACGCGCATCACCGCGCTGGCCGCAGCGGAGATCGAGCGGATCACCCTGACCGCACCGGACGCGGAGACGTGGCGCGAACGCATGGAACGGGTGCTGGCCGTCGCGCACACCGCCGCGGCCATCGCCGCCATCGCCATCATCGCGGCACACGTCGGGACCATCCACGCGAGCGGTCTGCCGCCAGCCACGCGGACCGCGCTCCGGCAACGGCTCCAGGACGAGATCGGCTACCTGCGCCGCATGGTCGCGGAGTGGGACACCCTCAGTCCGGCGCAGCGCCGGGCGCGGGCCATGCTCTACGCCGGCGGCGTGCGCGTGACGTATTACGATATCCGGTATGGTGACTGGGACGTGCCAGACCACCTGATGCCTGGCCGCCAGGCGTGCGACGGCAATTGCCGCTGCACCATCCAGGTGTATGACCACGGCGACGGCACCGGCACGCTCATACGGGACCTGAACGGCGAGAACCACTGCCGGGACTGCCCGTATCTGGCCGGCTCGTATCTCATCTGGAGGCGACGACAATGATCCGCATCCGCATTGATCGCCAGGCCCTCCACCGCATCACGCATGCGGTGCTGCACATCCGTGACCTGCCGCCGCAGGTCGCTGAGGAACTGGCAACCCGCGTGGTCATCCCCCGGCTGCAGGACTACCCGCCGCCATCTGGCAAGCCGATGGTGTTCACGTCAGCCCGCCAGCGGCGGGCCTTTTTTGCGAAACTTCGGGCCGGGCTGATCACGGTCCCCTACCGGCGCACGTACCGGCTGAAAGGGTCCTGGACCTTCGCGCGGCGGGGGGATGACGGCGGCGAGGTAACGCCAGCCGGCGTCTCCTACGCGATCTATGTCCAGGGCAACCCAGGGCAGGCGCGCTACCACCGCGGGACCTGGTCGGATGTGGACATCATTGCGCGGGAGGTGACCCCACGATGCACCACGATGAGCGCCGAGATCCTCGACCGCGAGCTACGCCGCATCGCATAAGCCAGACCACGCTGCGGCGGCTGTACGAGGTGATCGTTGTGGTCATCCCGGGCGTGCCGCCCGGCTCGGCGACGTACCGGGCCCTCTGCCAGGCGCGCACCGCCCTCGAGGAGGACCTGGATCTCCCGCGGACCCCCACCCGCCGCCGGCCAGGGGGGTAACCTTCCCCGCCCGCGTTCATTCGACCGCCCCGCGCAACGCGGGGCGGTTTGTTGTGCAGGGTGTGCAGGGTGTGTAGGGTATGCAGGGTCGTGAACGGATTTCCTGTATTCTCCTATGTATATTTTTTCTCTTTATGGGAATAGGAGAAATGTATACATAACCCTACATACCCTACACACACCCTCCATCGCTTCTGGCCAGCGGCTCTCGCTGGCGAGCGGGGGTGAGACGCGTGCCAGCTGGGCCGACGCGGCCCGGGCCTGGGCCGCACTGGTCTCGTTATCCGGGCCGGTGGCCGGGAGGTTCGGGGGTACGCATCTCCGACGATGATCAGGCCCTCGCCCGGGAACGCCGTCAGCCACGGCGCTCCCGTGCAACGAAGGGGGGAGGTGCGCCTGCAACTACCCCCACCGATACCATCCAGGGTACTTGACAAACCACCAGTATTGTGCTATACTATAGGTACAGTATAGTAACGATGTATCGTAAGGAGGTCGTCATGCACTCGGAGTATTGGTCCTGGTCTCCCGAAATGAGGGACGCGCATCTGTGGCTCATCGAGGGCAAGCTGGTGATGGCGTGGGGCCGCTTCGGAAATGCCTCCCATCTGCTGTCGCTGCGGAATCTGGAGGACGCCATTGGGAAGTCCGACGCGGTCATCGCTGTTGTCGGTGAGGATGATGACGGCCAGGAGATCTACCGGCTGTGGGCCGACGGTGCCCTTGATGTGGTCATCGTCTCCCATCGTGCCTACCTGGGGATCTTCCTCCCCGCAGACTGCGGGGTGCGCCGGGAGTACTACACTGGCATCGGCATTGAGACTCCCGGAGGCTCCTGGTGGGTTTCGGATCAGTACGGTGTCACCACCGTCGTGTCCGAGTGGCGTGACGTGCTCTCCCTCCTCGCCGGGGAACCCGAGGAGGAGTAGGGCAGCCGCAGCACCAGCCCGCGGCTCGGCGCAAGAGAAAAAGAGGGGGAGTTGCGCCTGCAACTCCCCCTACGATGCACCAGGAGGAGATATGAAACGCAAAGATGATCGTTGGGCCGATGCTGCCCGGGCCTGGGCGGCGCTGGATGACCCCACCGCCCGGATGGTCTTGACCATCCGGGATGGCATCCCGGATCTCGTGATCCGGGCCGGTGGCCGGGAGGTGAGGATCTACGCATCTCCCACGTGGGAGACCGTCGCGGAGCTCATGATCCGGGGCGCCGAGGCCCTCGCCCGGGAGCGCCGTCGGGGCCTTTCCTGAGCGGCCCCCACCCACCGCCGGCCAGGGGGGGTACCCATCCCCGCCCGCGTCCATTCGACCGCCCCGCGTTGCGCGGGGCGGTTTGTTGTGTCGGGTGTGCAGGGTTGTGTAGGGTATGCAGGGTTGTGAACGGATTTCCTGTATTCTCCTATAGAGATTTTCTCTTTATAGCGGAATACAAGAAATGTATACATCACCCTACATACCCTACACACCACCCTTCAGGTCGAGGAGGATGGCTCCCTCTGGCTGGCTCCCCAACAGACCCGCCGCCCGGGCGGCGCTGGCCCAGGTGCGTCGGGCTGCCGCTCCGGTGTCGCGTGCCCACCCGAATCCCAGCGCCCCGGCCAGAGACTGGCCGGGGCGCTGGTCATGTGCGCGCTGGCCAGGACGCGCACACCACCCCCGACACACCCTGCACCACGGATGGCGTCCCAATGCGGAACGTGCAGGGTTGGCAGGCAACCCTGGTGCAGGGTGTGCAGGGTGTGTAGGGTATGCAGGGTTGTGAACGGATTTCCTGTATTCTCCTATATAAATTTTCTCTTTATAGCGGAATACAAGAAATGTATACATCACCCTACATACCCTACACACACCCCCCACGCAGCCCGATGCATGGACAACTGGCGGGCTCTCTGCTATACTCACAGCGACACCGCCTGCGGGCCGTGAGCATGCATGCTCACGGCCCGCATGTTGTTGGGAGGCCTATGCGCCCGACCGACCCGAGCATCTGGCGCTGGATTGTCATCCGCCGCAAACCGGCGGTGGATGCGATGCTGGCTGTCAAGCAGGGAGCGACGACTCAGCTTGAGCAGACGATGTCGCGGGTCGAGGCGGCGCGGCATGCCGCGCTGGTGCGCTGGGGCAAGCGGCAACCACTCCCCAAGCCCCCACCTGGCGCGCGCCGTCGCCGGCGGGAGGAGGCAGCGCCAACCACGGACGCGCCGTCGGAGGAGCGCCCCGCGGAGACGGTCGCTCGCGTTCTCGCTGAGACGGGCATCGATCCGGCGCTGGCCGACGCGCTGTCGGAGTATCTCGCCGGGCAGCTTGCCGAGGAGCCGGAGGATCTTGCGCTCAATCGCCGCGCTGCCGAGGCGCTGGCGGCGCAAGGGCTGATCCGCATCCGGCCAGGGCAAGAGGGCGCGGCGAACGTGAGCATCGACCTGACGGCAGCCGGCCAGCGACTGGCGCGGGCGGCGACGGAGGGCGACATTGCCGCCGCCATGCGTGTGGTTGAGCGCGGGCATGAGCGCGCAGCGCGCCAGGCCGAGCGGCAAGCACAGCAGGAACAACGCCAGGCCGAGCGGCAAGCACAGCAGGAACAACGCCAGGCCGAGCGGCAAGCACAGCAGGAACAACGCCAGGCCGAGCGGCAAGCGCAGCGGGAGCAGCGGGCTGGTGGCGGGCGCGGCGGCGCTCGCGGTGGCGCGGGAGACAGGGAGGCGCAGCGCCGCGAGCGGGCTACGGAAACGGCCAGGCGCGTGGGCCTGGACGAGGGTGCGGTTGACACGTTGCGTCAAGCTGCTGACGATGGCGGTGTGACCGATGCGCACCTGGTATCGCTCGGGCTGGTCGGCCCCGACGGATTGGCGACGGATCAGGGACGGCGGGCGCTCAGTGCGTTAGAGCGCGGCGATCCGCGTGGCTACCATGCTGCGTTGCAGGACGCGGCGGCCAGGCTGGAGCGTGAGCGTCAGCGCGCATTGCGTCAGGCGGTCGAGGCATCGGCGAGGGGTGAGCGCGCATTGACGCTCACGCAGCAACTCGATGCGGTGCAGGCGGGCCTGGGCCGGCTCGACGATGCCGGTCATTTCGTTCTTGGGAGGCGATCATAATGGCGGAGCGCTATGGCGGAGTGCCGCGAGCGGACCTCGAGGACAGCGATTTTGTGGACCCCGAGCGCCGGGCGTTCCCGATCATGACGCGCCAGGACGTGCGCGACGCGGTGTCGTCGTGGGGGCGGTATCGCGGTCCGATGACGTTCGAGGAGTTCAAGCGACGCCTGATCGCGCTCGCAAAGCGCAAAGGGCTCGAGGATGCGTTGCCTCAGTCCTGGACCGAGGAGCTGGTGGCGACCAAAAGCGGACGCCGGCATAGCTCGGCGGACGCGGCGATCATCCGGGCCATGCTCACGGCGCATCGGGAGTATGCGGCGTTGATGACCGCGCATTTCAAGGATCTTGGCTTCGAGGACATCGACGGTGACGACCAGATCGCGCCGGATGATGTCGAGGCGCACGTAGATGCCGAGGCGATCAAAGCCTGGGACCTGCTGACCATCGCGCATCGCGTCGAGGAGGCGATGCTGGCAACGCTGGATGATCTCGATGAGGCGGTGGCAGCGGCATACCGCGCCGCGGGCGCGGGGTATCCGGATATCAAGGTCTACCCCGGGTACGCGATCGTGGGTCTGGCGCCGGGGGTGGCCTGGCATGCGCCCTACGCGCTGGAGGCGGGCGAGGTGGTGGTTGCGCCGGTGATGGAGTGGGTACGGGTGGAGCCGACGTGGGCGCCCGTCCCGGGCGCTGCGCCGCTGGTGGGCGATGCGGTCAAGATGATCGACGAGGACACCGGAGTGATCCAGGGCTATGCGGTGCGGTTCGGCTCGGCAGAGGAGCCGGACGTGAGCGAGCACCGCGATTATTTCACGCCGGCGACGGAATACTGGCTCGACCAGTGGGATCGCCGCCCGATGCTGTATCATCACGCGCAAGACCCGGCGACCAAAGCTGTGCCGGTCATTGGGTCCTGGATCGAGGCGGGCATGGACGAGGTGGGTGTCTGGCTCAAGGGCCAGCTTGACGCCGCGCATCGCTACCATGCGGCGATCAAAGAGCTGGTGCGGCGCGGTCTTTTGCGGATCAGCACCGACAGCGCGCCGCATCTGGTGGTGCGACAGCCCATGCCTGGCGGCGCGCACAAAGTGCTGCGCTGGCCAATCATGGCGGCGTCGCTGACGCCCACACCGGCAGAACCCCGGCTCTTGCCGGTCGAATATAAATCATTGTTTGCCGAACTTGGCTATGAGGCAAGCGATCCCGACGGTCGCGCAGGCGCGCAGAGCGCGAAGGCGGCGCGGGACAACGCATTGCGCCGGCTCGCATTGGAACTTGATGTGCTTGAGCTTGAGGGATACAACGATGGAACCATCAACCGTTGCTGACTATCTGGCGCTGGCGCGCAAGGCGATTGCTGCTGGCGACCTGGAGGCGGCGACCGACTATACGCAGAAGGCGAAAGCGCTCAAGGCGCTGGATGGACTGGAGGCTGAGACACAGCCTCGGCTGCCCATCGGGGCGGCCCCGGATGTCGACCCCGTTTCCGTGGATACGACCGCGATCAAGGTCTGGTACGAAGCGACCGCTGGTCGCGCACTCGACCGCGACACGGAGCTGGTGGTGCGCGATCTCTACGGGCCGTCGTATGCGGAGGCAGCCTGGCGCAAGCGGGTGTCGTTTTTGAAATACCTGCGCACTGGTGTGCTCGACGAGTGGTGCCGCCGGGTGGTGCTGACCCCGGAGCAGGTACGGACAGAGATCGCCGCTGGCAAGACCGTCGCGGAGATCAAGACGGCACAGATTGAGGCGGCAGACGTGCTGGGCGGCGCGCTCGTGCCGGAGGACATCCAGGACGAGATCATCTCGCGCATCCAGGGGTTGACGCCGATGCGCCAGATTGCGCGACAAATCCGGACATCCCGCGACCGCGTGACGTGGCCGGTGCGCACCGGGGGCGATGACCGCTACATCGGCGCGGTGCGGGTGACGAAAGTCGACGAGGCTCCGACCGCGACGCAAGCGGCGACGCAGGCGTCGCTTGGCAATGCCAGCATCCCCGTGCACACGCTCATGGCGCATACCAGCGTGAGTAAAAATCTGCTCGAGGATAGCACCGGGGCGAATGGGGTGGTGTCGTTGCTGACCGACGAATTCGCAAGCGCCTACGCCATTTTCGAGGATGAGCAATTCATCATCGGCGACGGCGTGGGCGGGCCGCAGGGTATTCTGCGCGATGCCTCGACCGGCGGGCCGCACACCTACGGCTATGGCGTCATCGGCACGCTGGCGAGCGGGGGCGCGGGGCAGGTCACCCCGGACGCGCTGCGCAAATTGCCTCACCAGGTGGCGAGCCAGTATCGGCAGGTGGGCGGGGCGTGGCTGATGTCGCGCCAGACGCTCGCGCACATCATGACGCTCAAAGACGCGCAAGGGAATTATCTCTGGACCGGGCGCTCTGACGCGCCGCAACTGGCGCAGGGGCAGCCCACGCAATTGACCGGGTACCCCATCTACGAAACCGAGGTGCTTGCTGCGCCGAACGCGGCGGGGACCTATACCGCCAACAGCTATCCGGTGATCTTCATCACGCGCCCCACCTACCTGATCGTGGATCGGGTGGTAGGCGGGATGGCGGTCGAGCGGTACGAGGATTTCACCACGGCGCGGACCAACGCGGTCGGGTTTGTGCTGCGGCGGCGGGTTGGCGGGCAGGTCATCCGTCCCTGGGGCGCAGCCGTGCTGCGCGCCGGCGTGTAGGAGGCATGACGATGTCGCATCATGATCTGTTTACCTCGGGGTATCTTGCGCTGAGTAACCGGCGCACGGATGCCGGCGCCGCCGGGGCGATCTACACCAGCGCTGCTGGCGGCACGACGGCCCCGGTCTTCGCTGGTCAGCACGAGTATCACGCCGCCGTGTTCCTGGGAAGCGTCAGTGCTGCGGGGACGCTCACCGTGTTCAAGCACACCGACGGAGCCGGGGCCAACGCCGCGGTGCACGGCTCGGTGGTCTACACCGGTGGGACGCTGGCAGTGGTGTATGAAGTCAAGAGCGACACCCTCGGCGCGGTCAGTGGCACGCCGTACACGCATGTGTCGTGCCAGTTTGCCATGGCATCCGGTGGTTCGGCGTTCGGGGCGCTGACGATCCTGAGCTATCGGCCCCGCTCGACCGGCGGAGCGCCGGCCACGAACGGGATCGGCGCGCTGGGCACAAGCCTGGCATGAGCACCCCGCGCTACGCCAGCCTCGGCACGCTGCGGCAGTATTTGTCGTCGAGTGGCGTCCTCGGCACGATTGACGATGCGTTGCTGACCAACTGCCTGCTGCGGGCGGAGGGCCAGATCGACGATTATACCCGGCGTCTGTTTGTGGCTACCCCTGGCACGTCGTATTACAGCGCCGCAGCGGCAGCGCGCGTGCGGGGCGCGGCGTTGTGGCTGGACCGGGATCTGTACCGGCTGGTGTCGCTGATCAACGGCGATGGCGGCACCATCCCGGCGGGATCCGTCTGGCTGGAGCCGCGCAACGAGGGACCGCCGTACCGGGTGCTCCGGCTGATGTCGGGGTATACCTGGACCTGGTCCACGGATCGCGATCTTATCGTGGCAGGCACGTGGGGGTACAGTCTGACGCCGCCGGCAGCAATTGTGCAGGCCACGGTGCGACTGGCAGCACATGTGTACCGCCAGAAGGATGTTGGTGTCACCGACGTGGCCGGCTTCGAGGCTGGCGGCGAGGTGACGTATGTGAGCGGCATGCCACGCGATGTCATGTGGCTGCTCTCCCCCTACCGGTCGCGGACCGGGGGGATGTGGTGAGACGAGGGATCACGCCATGCTTGACCGACTGGCCGCCCACCCGCTGTACGCCGCGCTCTGTCACTCCAGCGATGCGGACGAGGGCAACCTGCTGGAGCACACCGACCGCGCCACCGCCGCCGCACAGATCGCGACCATCGCCTGGGTGGTGGGGCGCTATGGCCCGCCGACGACGGTCGTCGAGATCGGCACCAACAAGGCCCTGTTCGGCTATCTCCTCCTCTCGTTGCTCCCCGTAGGACATCCGTTCGATTATCACACGATTGACCCCGATCCGCGCGCGGTCGATGCGGCGGCGGTTCTGGGTGGCTACGACCGCCACGTGTACAACATTGCGGTGCATGCGCACACGGGCCTGAGCCGGGATGTGTTGCCGGGGTTGCTCGCGAGCATCCCGACGCCGGACCTGGCCTGGGTGGACGGTGAGCACACCGAGGACGCGGTGGTGGCGGATCTGACGCATCTCGCCGATGCCGGCACGCGCATCATCCTCGTGGATGACACGCGGTTGCTGGCCGAGGTGCGCGATGGATTGCTGCGCTGGCGCGCGAGCGATGCGGCGCGGCCCTACCGCATGACCGACCTTGCCTATCCCGATGACCGGCGGGGGATCGCGATCGCGATCCGGGAGGATGCCGGCGATGCATAGCCTGAGCGTTCTCTGGGTGTCGGACCATCCGCTGGCTACGTCGGGCTATGCCAACCAGACGCGGCTCGCGGTCACCCGGCTGCACCGGGCCGGGTTGTGTCGCATCGCGGTGCTCGCGGCCTACGGGCAGGTAGGCTGGACCGGGGAGCTGGAGGGGGTTCCGGTGTTTCCGGGTGGCGCAGACCCGTTCGGCAACGACGTGATTGCGGCGACCGCGCGGCGCTGGGGTGCCGATGTCGTCGTGACGCTGAAGGACGTGGGCGTCTATCAGCCGGAGCGATGGGCGCAGGCGGTGCGCTGGGCCCCGCTCGCGCCCATCGACCATGAGCCTCCGCCGCCTGGCGTCATCGAGCGATTGCGCCAGGCCTGGCAACCCATTGCGTATGCGCCCAACGGGGTGCGCGCGATGCAGGATGCCGGGTTGGACCCGCTCTACGCGCCGCATGCGTATGACCCGCAGGTGTGGTACCCCGGCGACAAGCGGGCGGCCAGGTCGGCGCTGGGGTTGCCACCGGATGCGTATCTGGTCGGCACCGTGGCGGTCAACCGCGGTGGGTTGCCGAGCCGCAAAGCATGGCCGCAGCTCATCGAGGCAGTGGCACTGGCAGCACGGCACTGCCCGGATCTCCACTGGCTCTGCCACACCGACCCGGCAGATGACGGGTTCGAGCAAGGCATCCCATTGCGCCCATTGCTGGCTCAGGCAGGCTTGAGCCACCGGGTATCGCTCCCGCATGCTGAGCAGTATCGCGCCGGATACACGCTCGACCATCTGCGGTTGCTCTATCAGTCCCTTGATGTGCTGCTCGCGGTGAGCGTGGGCGAGGGGTTTGGCTTACCGACGCTGGAGGCGCAGGCGTGCGGACGCCCGGTGATCGTGGGCAGGTGGGCGGCACAAGAGGATCTGTGTGCGGCGGGGTGGCAGGTCGAGCGGCACGAGGCCACGCGCTATCTCGACGCGCAGATGAGCTACGTCTATCTGCCCGACCCGAAGGCCGTGGCGGATCGGATCGTGGCAGCCCACGGCACGCGAGATCCCGAACGCGCCGGGGCGCTGGAGCGGCAGGCCGTCGAGGGGGTGCGGATGTACGCGATTGACGAGGTTATCGACCGTCACTGGCGACCGGTCATCGAAACGATGCGCCGGCGGATCGAGCGAGAGCAGACCCATGCGCCGGGAGTGCGGCAGATTATCGTACCAAAGATGGTGTTGCCATGGCGCTGAGTGTGGTGACGTGCTGGTATGGAGAGACGGCGGATCTGGTCGGTGACTACCTGCGTGCCGTAGGCGGGGCTGACCAGATCGTGACGGTGGACAATGCAACACCCTATGCCACGATGATTGCGTTGCGCTCGTGGCATGAAGGGAAGTCACCGCATCGCTACGTGCGCAATGCCGACAATGTCGGTTTTGCGGCAGGCAACAACCAGGGGTATGGGCTGGCGGACAGGGATGTGATCGTGTTCCTCAATTCCGACATTGCCGGCGCGCCGGATCTGCCAGCCATCATCGCCAACGATGTGCGGGACGGGTACCTGTATGGTCCGTCGCTCGGCCAGCACCTGGTCTACGGTCGGTGGATCCCCTATCTCGAGGGATGGTGCGTGGCGGCGACCCGGGCGACGTGGGACCGGCTCATCCTGCCGGGGGAGCGAGGCCCCTGGGCAGCGACCGCGATGCCCGGACTCTACTGGGAGGATAACGACATCTGCTTGCGCGCGCTCCAGGCGGGCATCGGGCTGGTCCAGACCGTCTGGCCAATCGAGCATAAAGGTGGCATGAGCGCCGGGCCGCTCCCACACCATGCGGAAACATACGAGGCGAACCGGGCGGTGTTCGTCGCGCGCTGCCGCGCCATCTGGGGAGGGGACGCAGGATGAGTGTCTTGCCGATGGCGTCAGCACAGATGGTCTACGATCACTGGCTGCGCACGCCGAACGATATGCGGTGGCATCTGCCCTTGTTGCGAGCCTGCGCGTCCGGACTATCGGTCGAGCTGGGGTGTTCGCAGGGGATCAGCACGGCGGCCCTGCTGGCCGGGGCGGAGGAGATCGGTGGCGATGCGATGGTGGTCAGCGTGAGCACCGAGGATGTCGGGCATCTGTTCCGCGGGCATCCGCACTGGTCCTTTCTGCTCGGCGACAGCACCGACCAGCACACCGTCGCTGCGTTCCGGGAGGCATTCCCCGGTCGCCTCATCGACACGCTGGTGCTGGACAGCCGGCACACGTATGCGCACGTCAGTGCGGAACTGACGATCTGGTCTCCGTTGATGCGATCCGGGGGCGTGGTTCTGGTCCACGATACCGTGTACGCGCCGGGAGTGCGGCGGGCGGTCGAAGCGCATGCGGCGCGGACCGGGTGGCCAACGATGTATCTGCTGCCGGACAATGGCCTGGCGTTCATGGTGGTCCATCATGCGTATCGTTGATTGCTGCACGGTGCTGAACGAAGTCGCGATGTGGCGGTTGCGCTACGAGGAGTTGTGCGATGTGGTTGATCGGTTCGTGGTGGTGGAGGCACTCCAGACGCACAGCGGTCACCGCAAAGATCTCGTGTTCCTGCCGCCACCGGACGGCCCGGTCACCATGTGGGTGGTGGATCTGTGCGATACCGGGGATGGCATTCCCGCCACACGCCGCCGGGAGATGACGCAGCGCAACGCGATTGCTGATGCGCTGCGTACCCTGGATCTGCCCGATGACGCCATTATCCTGATCTCCGATGTGGACGAGATCCCCCGCGCCAACGTGGTGCGGGCGATCCGTGCGCAGGGCATCCCCGACGGGCACGTGCTGGTATTCCAGCAGCGCCTGTACTACTACCAGGTATCCACCGTCGAGGTAGGTGGCCCCCGCTGGCTGGGCACGCGGGCGGCGCGCTGGGCAGATGTGCGCGCCATGACGCCACATGTCATCCGCTACGGGCTGGGCACGGGGGATCAGCTGTATCCCCGCTACACGGTGCTGCCAGATGCCGGCTGGCATTTTTCGTACTTCGGCGGGGTCGAGCAGGTGCAAACCAAATTGCGCGCATTTGTCCACCAGGAACTGGTCACTGATATGACGCTGGACGGTGAGCGCATTGCCCGTCGCATGGCAGCGTCGCACGATCTGTATGACCGGCGCAATGGCCACACCTTTGTGCGCACGCCGCCGCTCCTGCATGACTTGCCCGCTCCAGTCCGGCGCGATCCGGCGGCATGGGCGTGGATGTTCGGCGACCGCATCGAGGTGCGAGCATGACCGATCTGACGCTCGCGATTAACCGGTTGCAGGCCCTCCATCGCGACGTGGCGGGCATCCGCTACGCGCCGGATCTGTCGGCGTATCCGCCCAGCTTGAGCACGGCCAACCTGCCGGCCGTGCTGACTTGGCCAGCGGACGGGCAGTGGTACCTGAAGGGCGGCGGATGGCGCACCGATGAGCGCACGATGCTTGTGCTCCTCTATGTTGCGCCGCTCGGGCAAAACGACATCCCCGCCAACGCGGCGGAAGCGGTGGCGCTGCTGGCCCAACTCCGAGAGACGCATCTGGTGCGACAGCATGTGCCGCTGGCCGATCCCGACGACAACGTTGACGGCTATCAGATCACCATCGAGAGCGGCCCCGACCGGCCGCAGAGCGATGGCGGTATCGAGCCGAACCTCTCGTTTGGCGGAGCCATTTACTACGGAGCGCGCTTGCGGGTCACGGTGCGCCTGCTCTGGGGCGCAGGGGCATAGGAGGAGGAGACGACGATGGCAGGGCGACGAGCACTCCAGCGCATTCAGATCGGGCGCGAGACAACGCCGGGCACGCCGGTCTCACCGCGGTTCATCTGGCGCGGCAACGGCAACATGCCGGAGGACCAGCGGGAGATCGTCAAGGTCGACGAGGTGATCGGCATCTTCGGCGGCGCGGACCGAACGTATATCCCCAAACTCATGGCGCAATTGAGCCTGGCTGACACCGAGGCGACGTTCGAGCAATTGCCGCCGCTGTTCAACATGCTCGGGCTCGGCACGGTGACAACCAACAGCGCGCAGGGGAGCTTGCAAGGAGCCAGTGGCTCAACGGCGCTGTTTGCGTGGAACGTGCCAACGACCATAAGCGGGCCGACCATCAGCTACACCGTTGAGGCAGGCGACAATACCGAGGTCGAGCAACTGCCGTATGTCATTGCCTCCGAAGTCAAACTGTCGTTCGCGGGCGGGGAGGCGATGAAGGTCAGCGCAACGCTGATGGCGCGCATGACGGGGACTACGGCAACGCAGACGTGGACGGTGCCGGGGACGTTCGAGCAGGTTGAAACCATCCTGGCGAGCCGGGGGACATTCTACTTGGCGCCTGCGGTGGCCAATTTTCCGTTCTCGTCACTGGCCGCGGCCCACCAGGTGACGGCAGGCAACATCCTGAGCGGCGAGATCACGTTCACCGCAAAGTGGGAGCCAAAATTCACGGTGGACAGCGGACACCTCTTTTTTCATACGGCGGTCTGGACCGACATCGAGATCAGCGGACAGTTGACGCTGGAGCATCAGGTCAGCGGCACGTATGGTGCGGCGGGTGCCGGCCAGAAAAGCAAATGGCGCAACGAGGAAGCGCAGTTGCTCCGGATGCAGTGGTCCGGCGGGACGATCGCGATGGGAACGACCGTCACGACGAAACTCCTGCGCATCGATCTCCCCATGAAGTGGGAGAAATTCGATGTCCTGGGCGACCAGAACGGCAACGTGATCGTAGCAGGGCAATTTTTCAGCAAATGGAATGAGGCCTCGGCGGGCACGGCGGGACGGGGCACGATTGTGGTGGCGCGCCGGGGAACCTGTCCGATGAGCGGAGCGTTCTGATGCCGCGGATGAGCATTACGATCAACGAGCGTGAGCATGTCATCGACACCGACGATCTGACCATCGGACTGTTCGAGCGCATCGAGCGGATGCAAGAGAGCAAGCAGGTCAGGGATCTGATCCCCGTCCTGGCCGGGCTGCTCGGTGTTGACGATGACACGGTGCGTCAGATGACGGTACGGCAATGGAGGGAGATCACGCAGGCGATCCAGGAGGCGGCGCGGCCTGACCCTACCTGAGCGTCGCCATCGAGGATGTCTTGCGGGGGCGACGCTCGACTGGTCCATGGTGGCTCGCCGTGCTCCAGATGGCCGAGGATTGGGGCGTGCCGCCGTGGGAGATTCTCCATGCGCCAGGATCGCTCCTGTGGGCGCGCCGGTGGGCGATGTATCGTCAGGCGCTTCGGCGCATCCAGGATGACCACCAACGCTGATGGCAGCAACGATCCGCATCAAGATCGAGACCGACGCCGACGATGGCATCCGCCGGCTGACCCGCGATCTCGACGACCTTGACGCCGGCACGCGCCGGGCGGGGAGCGGGTTCTCAGCACTCGGCGGGGCGATCTCGGTGGCGCTGGGCGGGGCAGCCCTCATGGCGGTGCAGGCCATTGGCAGCGCGGTGGTAGGGTTTGCCGCGGGCACGATAACCGCGGCAGCGGATTTCGAGGCGCAGATGTCGGGCATCCAGGCGGTGCTCTCGCCCACCCGGGACGAGATGGAGGCGCTCCGCCAGACCGCGTTAGACCTTGGTTCCTCGACCGCCTTCAGCGCATCGGAGGCCGCCGCGGGCATCGAGATGCTGGCACGCAACGGTCTGAGCGCAACCGAGATCTTGGACGGCGCGGCAGCGGCGGCACTGGCGCTTGCGGCGGCCACGGGCACCGATCTCTCGACCGCCGCGGATGTGGCCACGGACGTGATGGCTATTTTTGGCATCGCCGCCGCTGACATGGGCGTGGCGATCAACGGCATCACGGGGGTGACGGTCGCGTCGAAATTCACGATTGACGATTTCCGGCTGGCGCTGGCGCAGGCGGGTGGGGTAGCCTCGGCGATGGGGGTGGAATTCGACGATTTCAACACCGTGATCGCCGGGATTTCGCCGCTCTTCGCGTCTGGCTCTGATGCGGGCACATCGTTCAAAACCCTGCTCCAACGGCTGGTACCCGGCTCGAAAGCCGCCGAGCGAGCGATGCGCGATCTGGGCATCATCACCGCGGACGGGAGTAATCGGTTTTTCGACGCAGCGGGCAACCTCCGCGGGATGGACGAGATTGCCGGGATCTTGCAAGAATCGCTGAGCGGTTTGAGCGAGGAGCAGCGCAACGCGGCGCTCGCGACCATCTTCGGCACTGACGCGATGCGCGCCGCGGTGGGCTTGGCGCGCCTGGGTGCCGACGGATTTCGCGAGTTGCAAACACAGATCGGCCAGGTGGATGCGAACCAGCAGGCCGCCACCCGACTGCAAAATTTCAACGGCGCGCTTGAGCAGGTGCGCGGGGCAGTCGAGACGCTCCAGATCACCATCGGGAGCCTGTTGCTCCCGGTCTTGACGCGCTTCCTTAACGACACCGTCACGCCGGCGGTCGGCACCGTCATCACGCTCACCCAGGCCCTGACCGGCAACCAGGAGGCATTTGCGTCGCTCGCCCCGTGGGTGCAAACCACGATCAGCCTGCTGCGCGATCAGTGGCAGCCGATCCTCATGGCGATTGCGGGCACGATCGTTGCATTGGTGCTCCCCACCCTTGCTTCGATTGTCACGGCGATGGCCCCGGTCATTGCGATTATCGCGGCGGTCATTGCGATTGGGATAGCATTGTACCAGGCCTGGAACACAAATTTCCTGGGCATCCGCGATATTACGCAATCCATCATGGATGCCATTGGCACCATTATCCGGACGGTGATGGGGATCGTGCTTGCATTCTGGCGGCAAAATGGTCGCGATATCTTGCGCACCGCACAGACGGTCTGGAACACGATCGTGACGGTGATCGGTTCGGTGGTGGCCCTGATTGCCACGATTCTCCAGACGGTGTTTGGGGGGATCGCAGGATTTATCCAAAACAATCAAACGCTCATTCTCAATACCGTCACGGTGATCTGGCGGCAAATCCAGAACGTCATCACCACCCTCACGGCCATCATCAACGGCATTGTGCGGGGAGCACTCTCGATCATGCGCGGCGACTGGGAGGGGGCGCGCCAGGCTATTGGCCAGATTGTGGATGCGTTGCGCAATTTTGTCGTCAACACGTTCACGAATTTGCGCGATCTGATCCTGCCGATCATCAGTGCTATTCGCGACTGGCTCGTCGGGCGGTTTGAAGACGCTCGCACGGCGGTGACGAGCGCGGTCGAGCGGTTGCGGTCCATGGTGTCCTCGACGTTCGAGGGCTTGCGCACCACGATCACCACCGTCATGGACGGCATCCGCTCGACCGTCACGGATCGATTCACCCAGGCGCGGGATCGGGCGGCGGAGATCGTTGGCATGCTGCGTGACCGGGTGGGCGGGATCATGGACGAGGCGCGCCATCGCGTGCAGGGCGCCATCGACGGCGCGCGCCAGGCGATTGTTGGAGCGCTGGAGCGGGCGCGGGATACCGCGGTCAGCACGGTCGAGGGCCTCCGCCATCGCGTGATCGACATCATCAACGGGATGCGCGGCACGCTGAGCGGTATCAACCTCGCCGATGCGGCGAGGTCGATCGGGCAATCCATCATTGACGGCATCGTCAACGCGATCCGCGGTGGCGTGTCGTCGATCACCAGCGCTGCGCGACAGGCAGCGCAGGACGCGCTCAACGCGGCGCGCCGGGCTCTCGGTATCCGCTCACCATCGCAGGTGTTTGCGGATCTGGTGGGCCTGCCAATCGCGCAGGGCATGGCCGGCGGCATCCTGGCCGGCGTGCCGCTCGTGCAGCAGGCGGCGGCAACGATGGCTGGCGGCGCGGTGGCGGCAGGGCGCCAGGCGGTCTACCACCAGCAGCGCACCATCAACTACACCGCACATTTCCACTCGACCGCACACACCGACGTGTCGGACGTGATCGCACGGAGCTTAGCGAACCTATGAGCGCAGGAACGACGTTCTACCACCTGGTCGTGCCAGCCGAAAAAACCAATTACATCCCCAATCCGTCATTCGAGCGGGACATGGGGGGGTGGACCGCGACCGCAACCGGCAATATTACCTTCCCGTACGCTGAGATGACGTATGCAGCACAGCGGTTCGGGGCGGTCGGGGTGCGGCTGGGGTACCACGAGCATGTCAGTGGTACGGTGGCCATCACCACCGGCACGCTGACGCTCCCGGCGTCAGGCACGTACACGGCATCGTGCTACGTGCGCGGGTGGACGGCCGGCTCCATCGAGGCGGTCATCACGATTGGCGGCCATGGGGCTGGGACGATCAGCGATGTGGGCACGACGTATTGGCGACGGCTGAGCGTCACCACGGGCGTGCCTGGCACGCTCACCTGGGTTCGGGTCATGGTGCGGCGCGCCGGCGGCGCAGTGGGTTCCGCTGCGGTCTACCTCGATGCCGTCCAGCTTGAGCAGGGATGGTTGACCACCTATGTTGACGGCGACCAGCACGGGTGTGTCTGGCTCGGCGCGCCGCATCGCTCGGCGAGCTATCGTCCGGCCAGCGTGCGATCGGGCGGAACGATGCTGCCACTGGTCAGTCTGCGAGCGTATGTAACCGGGCATGCCGGAGTGGGGATGGCTCCGATTGCCAATCTTGCCATCGACCGGTTTGATCGCGATGGGGCGATGTATCAGCGATCACGCAGCCCGGAGCGGACGATCACGCTCACAGCAACCATTGTGGGCACATCACTCCGTGATCTGCACTGGGCGAGGCGGCAGCTCATTGATGCCGTCAAGCCAAATGCAACGCCGTATCCGCAGCCACTGCGGCTGATATACACCGGCGCAGGAAAAGAACTCTCGTTGCCGGTTGTGTACAGCGGCGGTCTGAACGTCACGGCCATGGACGTGGTGTCAGATACCGTGTCGCTGCAACTCACCGCCTACGATCCGGTCTGGGAAGAGATTGGACATCAAGGCACCATCCTGAACGGATGGGTTGGTCTGGGCACCGTCCAGGGTGTTGTCTGGCGCGATCCGCACGGACGGTGGGGAATCCTGCCAGGACCGGGCGGAACGCCGTTTGACCATGCCATCATCCATCATGTGAATGCTGGCCGCACTGGCACCATTGTGGTGTGCGGCCTGTTCACCACCGTTGCCGGCAGCACGGCACATCGTATTGCGATGCTGGCAGGCGGATCGTGGGGGGTCCTGGCGGGGACCAATGGATCGGTCGGGTTATCCGGCGGCACGCCATACGTGAGCGTCTGGGGAGGGAACCAGACGGATCTGTTCGTTGGCGGGCGGTTCTGGACGATTGCTGCCGGACCTGGGACGGCGCTGGCGATGTGGCGCGGTCCCGTGTCCGGCACGAACGGTACCTGGATGGTCATTTCCGGTCTGGGCACGGCATCGACCGCGGGTGGCTCGGCTATCGTGTATGACATCGTGCCATACACCGGTGGCACCTTGCTGATCACTGGCGATTTTTGGGCAACCACGCCGAACGGAACGTCGCAGGGCGCGGCGTGGATGCGCACCGTCTATATGCCACCGGTGTTGATACCGATTGCCGGGCCGATCCCGGGTCTCGGCGGAACACGCATCGTGCACCAGGCGCGCCGGCTCGGTCCACATCAGTTTTTGATGCTGGGATCATTTACCGCGCCGGGCGGTACAACGGGCGGAACCCATATCGCGTCGCTGATCATTGCTGATGGCACCGCAACGTGGGGAACCTATCGTTGGCAACCCGGAACCACGCTGGGCGGCGGAATCGTCACACGATCTGGCGAGATCTACACGGCGGTCGCGGCAAGTGCCGCGGGCAGTCGGGGGTATTTTCGTGTGCGTCGGGGTGGTGCGATCCGCCTGGCTGGCCAGGGATGGGGATCGGCGCACCAGGCACCGCCGATCCCCTGGGGACGCCCGATCATCGAGACACGCGCCGGCAATATCATCATGCTTGCTGGCACGCTCGGCGCGCTGGGACGATCGATGGCATGGTGGCCAGTCCAAGAGTATCCGTATGAGCAGCTGCTGATTGCCGAGTACGCCAGCGGTGGGTGGATACCGGATCTCATCGTGCGCACGGTCCTGGTGTCAGGGACGATGGTCCCGTATGGGCTGACGGAAAGCCCGGATGGAACCATGTATGTCTGGGGGCATTTATGGTTTGCAGGCAACCGACCAGCGGTCTATCCGCTCGTCAATGACGCATCGCACGATGTGTACCCGACGTTCATGTGGCGTGGGGGACGAGTGACCGCGATCATCAATCGCACCACCGGCGAAGGGATCTATGGCGATTTGAGTATTGGCCATGATGACCGCGCATACATCATCACGGATCCCACCATGCCACAGGTCTACAGCGATAGGCAAGGCGACATGACCAGTCTCTTGCTGCCCACGAGCCGACTGGCCGGATTTCGCTTGATGCCTGGCACCAATCATGTGCAAATCCATGCCTTCTCCACGATCGTTGTCTGGTGGACCCCGCGGTACTGGAGTAACGACGGATGAACTACCGGATCACCATCCTGACGGCTGAGGGCATCGGGATCGGTGTGCTCCGCGACTGGAGCACGATCGAGATCGGCCTGACGGTCAATGACGTGGGGCGGTTGCGCATCACGCTCGGGAGCTTGCCGTGTGCGATCGAGTGCGTCGTGCCAGACGGACTGCTCGAGGTGTGGCGCGATCAGCCAGGGGGGCATACGATGCTGATCGGCCCCTACCGCTGGCTCATCCAGCGGATTGATCAGCAGCGCGCTGCTGATGGCATGCGCACCATCGTGCTCCATGCCATTGCCCCACTCGGGTTGCTGGCCACGCGGGTGGTGCGGGCGTTCGCTGGCTCCAACGAAGCCAGCAAAACGGGGCGGGCGGACGACCTGATCAAGGCCATCGTGCGCGAGCAGGCCGGCCCGCTCGCCGCGGCGGATCGTCGCATTCCCGGGTTGATGATTACGGCCGATGTCGGCATGGGCGTGACGATGAGCAAGGCATTCGCCTGGCGCAATGTCCTGACCGTCATGCAGGAAATTGCCAATGCGTCAGCACAGGCAGGATCCTACGTTGCCTTTGATCTGACCACAGACGGAAGCGGGGGATGGATCTTTGACACCTATGATCTCCAGCGCGGCGAGGATCGCCGGGGGACGATGGTGTTCGGCGACACCCTCGGCAACGTCGGTGGCTGGACCCTCACGCTCGATTATGGCGATGAGGTGACGCATGTCACGTGCGGCGGACAGGGGGACGGCGATCAGCGGCTGATTGCCACCGCGCAGGATGATGCGCGCATTGCCGCATCGCCGTACCGCTGGCGAGAGCGGTTTAAGGATGCGACGATGTATAACGAGAGCGCCGGGTTATCCAACGAGGCGCACCAGGAGTTACGCACCGGACGACCCCGGTTGCTGGCGCAGGCGACGATCATGCAGACCGAAACAAGCCGCTACGGGATCGCATGGCAGTGGGGGGATTATGTGACGCTCCGGCTGCGCGATGTGAACCTCGATGCGCGGATCGATGCGGTCGTGATCCGCGTCCAGCACGGCACGGAGGATATCCAGGCTGCGCTGCGGGCGGAGGGCGAACTATGAACGCCATCGATCTGGAGCGCCGCTTGCAACGGATCGAGCGGATGCTTGACGATCTCGCATCAGCAGGCCGACCGCGCATCCGGACCGGGCACTGGACGCCGGAGATGTTCGGAAGCACGACGTATGGGTCGACAACCTACAACTTCGGTTTTGTTGGGGGCAGATACCTGTTGATCGACAATAGGTGCTGGTTCTCGATGCACTTATATTGGACAAGTACGACAGCAACCGGTTACATGCGGTTCACGCTCCCGTTTACGCATAGTCCGGTCGGGTGGACGGTTGTTCCGCTTCGTCATTCAGTGTTCTCGTTCAACCCCCAGGCAACGTTGCGCGGGCATATCCGCCCCGGGGATCAATACTTTGTCATCGTCGAAGAGTGGTACACCGGCAATGCAGATGAGTTGACGGTCAAGCCGGCTGGATACATTGAGGCTGCCGGGTTTTATACCATCGCGACCTAAACGGCCCGGAGCGGTAATCGCTCCGGGCCGTTGCGGTTTCGTCAGCCGAACCGCCGGCGCAGGGATGCATGGAGGAATTGCATCCGCTTTGGACCCCGCAGCCCGTGACGATCGGCCTCGATGAGCATGAGGTCCATCGCGGCCAGATCCTCATGGGTGATCCAGAGCGTCCGGTCGTAGCCCTCCTCGCACCGGGCGAACAAGCCGCTCGCACTCCAGTTCTTGAGGCTGGCCGGCGAAATACCGAGATGCCGCGCGATCTCGATGCGATCCATCCACTGCCCACCCGCCTCGCGGCGGGCTTGCTCGGCAATCGCGCGCAGGGTCGGGTCCGTGATCGTGGCTGGCGACCATGCCGCCCAGGTGCGGCGGTCGCGCACGAACGCCACGAGATCGTCCATGTCCCACCAGCACGTGATCGCCGGGCGTCGGGCGCCCGGCGGACGCAGATCCGGCAACCACCCGCGGGCAAACCAGCGCAAGATCGTGGGCCGTGTGACGCAAAACATCTGCGCCACCTCGCGCGTGCCGTACGGTGTGGGGCGAGGCCGCTGGCTCTGCGCCACGATGCCGAGATCCTCGGTGATCCCGCGGATCCGCGCCAGGCTCACGCCGAGGATCTCGGCGATGATGCGCTTGGAGTACCCCTGCGCGACCAGCGCAGCGACGGTCGCGCGATCCGCATCGCTGACGACGGGGTTGTAGCAGCGGGCAGTGGGCTGGATGAGGCCCCGCGCGCGGAGTGGCGCAAGATACCGCTGCACCGCTTTTTCCGAAACGCCGAGCAGGTTCGCGAGATCGCGAACCGTTATCACCGGGTACGCGGCGACCAAGAACCGATCCAGGTCATCGCACCCATCGGGGAGCGGGATGCGCCTGGCGGCGCGAAATCGCCGATCGGTCGCCATAATGGTGCGCGCCCGCTCGGCGTGCCTGGCGCGCCAGAGGCCAGCGGGCATCATGGCTCGATCCTCCCAACCAGCCACGCCGCTTCGCCGCCCTCGGCCACGGCCCAGCGGTACTGCCCCATGCGCACGATGCGTATGGGGCCGTCAACCTGCTCGACGTGCCATTCGCGGCGAGCGTCGTACATGGCAATCATCGCCGCCAGCATGCGCTGCGTGGCGTGCCAGCGCCAGCGGCGGATGTCGCGTTCGATGGCAGACATGGTACCAGGCATGGTTGTCTCCCAGGCATCGGACCGCCACCCGATGCCCCGTGTCGCGAGGCCCTGGCGGGGGCTCTCCTGTGCGCTACCACCGATAATTGCTATCGACCAGGGCCTGGGGGCCAGGCGTTGGACATGGGTCCAACGTCTGGATGTCGATCACCTCATCCCGGCACTGGGGGAGTGACCGGAAGGTACACCACGGCACCCCCGCGGGGATGACGAGGCGTTCCTGCATTCGCTCGTTCTTGGTCCACGCGAACCGCACGTCGCGATCCGCGCGGAACGCATACACCGGGTTCCGCCGCGGGACACGGAGCACAAACGCCTGGACCGCCTCCGGATCGACATCGACGGCGGCCCAGGTCGTAAACCAGTTGAGTCGGAGGGAGCATGGGTACAACCCATGCCACAGGCCCGCGTAGGGCGGGCGGATCAGGGCGATGATCCGCATGCGCAGGTACTCCGGCGCGGGAACCGCCACGTCGCGGAGTGGCTCACCCAGCGCTTCCATGAGCATGCGCAAGTAGGTGGCCGCGGCGTGCCCATACGCGGCGCGATACGCCTCCAGCCCACCGCTCCAGTACGCCGGGGTTGCCTGAACCGCCGCGGCGTTCTCGGTGAACGCCGTGGCGCGCCGGACGACCCCCCAGCGGTTGGAATCGCCCGGCGCGGGCAACGTCTCCGCCCACTCGATCTTGCTGGCGATCCACGGATCGCCAGCGGCCTCGGCGATGCGACGCCAGAGGCCAGTATCCGGCACCTCGCCCGCAAAGACGAGGGCCTTGTAGAGAACAAACAATTCTGCCCAGTGTCCACCCTGCTCCTGCCACACGATGAGCAGGGTGGGCACGTCCAGCTCGTCGCCGCGCTGGAGCAGCGCGGCGATTCGCTCCTCCCAGATGTCACTGATGACCGATTTCGGGCGGTCGCCCAGGAGCGCATACAGGGTCTTGATGTTCATCGTTGTCCCTCCTTTCATCCACGCCGATCCCGCGCCGTTCGCGGGACCCCACCGACTCGACGGTGGTGCCCCACCCCCTCCTTCGCTCCTTCGGGGGCGGGACCGCACGACGATGCGACAGGGCTCGGGCCGCCACCCGATGCCCCGTGTCGCGAGGCCCTGGCGGGGGCTCTCCTGTGCGCTACCACCGATAATTGCTATCGACCAGGGCCTGGGGGCCAGGCGTTGGACATGGGTCCAACGCCTCAATGTCCATCACTTCATCCCGGCACCGTTCTATCGACCAGAAGGTACACCACGGCACCCCCGCGGGGATGACGAGGCGTTCCTGCATTCTCCTGTTCTTAGTCCACGCGAACCGCACGTCGCGATCCGCGCGGAACGCATACATCCTACCCCGCTGCGGGACACGGAGCACGAACGCCTGGACCGCCTCCGGATCGACATCGACGGCGGCCCACGTCTCGAACCTTTCGAATTGGAGGGAGCATGGGTACAACCCATGCCACAGACCCGCGTAGGGCGGGCGGATCAGGGCGATGATCCGCATGCGCAGGTACTCCGGCGCGGGAACCGCCACGTCGCGGAGTGGCTCACCTAGCGCTTCCATGAGGAAGCGCAGATAGGTGGCCGCGGTGTGCACATACGCGGCGCGATACGCCTCCAGCCCACCGCTCCAGTACGCCGGGGTCGCCTGGACCGCCGCGGCGTTCTCGGTGAACGCCCTGGCGCGCTGGACGGTGATCCGGCGCATGGAATCGCCCGGCGCGGGCAACGTCTCCGCCCACTCGATCTTGCTGGCGATCCACGGATCGCCAGCGGCCTCGGCAATGCGACGCCAGAGGCCAGTATCCGGCACCTCGCCCGCAAAGACGAGGGCCTTGTACAAGACGAACAGTTCTGCCCAGTGTCCACCCTGCTCCTGCCACACGGTGAGCAGGGTGGGTACGTCCAGCTCGTCGCCGCGCTGGAGCAGCGCGGCGACCCGATTCACCCAGATGTCACTGATGACCGATTTCGGGCGGTCGCCCAGGAGCGCATACAGGGTCTTGATGTTCATCGTTGTCCCTCCTTTCATCCACGCCGATCCCGCGTTCGCGCGGACCCGGCAACGCCGCTTCTCCGGCCCTCCCGGCTCCGCGCGAACGCCCCAAAACACAAACGCCCCGATCACGACTGGTCGTGATCGGGGCGCTCCTCTCCCTCGTAGATTGACGCGATGGCTTGCGCTATCGCGTCGCTTGATCGTCTGAAGTCGCATTGGGCATCGATCTCGATGCCTCGTCCAACGACCCGAAGCCGACGAATGCGTTGCTTCGCACCCCCATATCGCTTCGCGAACGAAGCGAGATCTTTCAGTTCCCCGGGGTACGTTTCTGTTCCCCTTATCGTGATCGTGATCCCTTCGATTACGATCACGCTCTCCTTTCGCTCCATCCTCCACTTCCTTTTCGTCCACGCCGATCCCGCGCCGCTCGCGGGATCCCACCGACTCGACGGTGGCGCCCCGCCCCCCTCCTTCGCTCCCTCGGGGGCGGGGCCGCACGACTGGACTGTCAGAACGTTTCGTGGTCTACCAGTCCGACTCGCGAATCCAGTCCGCAATTTCCTCCTCTAATTCCGGTTTGACCGCGTCCGCAACCTCCTTCGGGGTTTGCCCTGCTATCAGCCGCCACCGGAGCCGCCCTGGGACGTTGGCCCACGGACGCTCCCGGAGCGCCTGACGGAGGCGCTCCGGGGTCAGTTCCGGCTCGCTCTGGATCCACGGAGCCATGTCTCGGAAGTAGGGGTCGTCTTCGACCCCCGGTACCGCCAGGGCCAGGACCACACCCTCCCGCGAGATGTGCGGGACGGTGTTCCTAATGCGCGCAACGAGGCGCGGCCCGTGCGGGCCGTGCTCCCGCGCCACGTCGCGCCATTCCTCGGGTTCGCTGTAGTAATACGCATAGTTGCCAAGGGCAACATGCATCGTAAATGCCTCCGATATTTGGTACCCGTGCTTGCACACGAAACGGTGCACCAGAGCCCAGGTCTTGGCATGGGGATAGCGAAGGACTCGCGTCACGCCGATCTCCTGTGCGACGCGAACAAAAAACCGGAGATCTCGGAAATGATATTCCGAACCCGGTAGCCTGTCCCGTATAATCGCCATGTAATGATCCCACACCCCCGGCTGCGACCGCAGCCAGAGAGCGTCGTCGAGCGACCCGGGGTGGCAGCCGATCTCGGCGGCCAGTTCTCGTTCGACGACCGAAACATCCTCGGGCCAGTCTCCGGGGGGGATATCAACGAGCCCCCAGAGTTGCCGAGCCGTTTCTTCAATAAACTCTAGTTCGCTTTCGTTCGGCCCGCTCCCCCACAGGCGGGCCACGTCCCATGGCTCCCAGGCCTGTGCCTGGCCATCCCACTGTGGCACCCGCTCACGCTCGCACACGCGAGCGTACACCGCTGCAATTGCGTCCCGACTCATCGCCGGGTGGATGTGCCCGGCCTCGATCATTTCGCTCACGATGTTTTCAAGCCGCATTGATCTTGCCATGGTTGTCCCTCCTTTCGTCCACGCCGATCCCGCGCCGCTCGCGGGACCCCACCGACTTCACGGTGGCGCCCCGCCCCCGAAGGAGGGGGCGGGGCCGCTGGACCGTCAGAACGTTAATTTCACGATGGCGCCCCGCCCCAACGGGGCGAGACCGCTCGAAAACCAGTGCAGCCTCGTTCCTTGCAAGGAACGAGGCTGCACGAGATTACCTTCTGGCCCGCGCTTCGTCGCGCAGGGCCTGCACGTTGACGACCTCGGCCACTTCGAACCGCGGGGGGGTGCTCCCCGCGACCGGGCGAACGTTCAGCATGGCGGAAAAGTAGCCGACCCGCCCGTGGATTTCGGCAATCAGCGCGACGGCCACCGGCGCGAGGGCCGGTGGGTTGAGGATGAGCGGCGTGTTCTGCCACTCCTGGGGGGTAAGACCGGCGGCGTCGGCCAGGTCGCGCGCCACCTCGGCCAGGGGACGAGCGCGGTCGACCTGCGAAGCCAGATCCCGCACCACCGGCATCTCGCCAACGATCCCGGCAACGGTCGCGATCTGCGCCTCGGTGAGCGGATGGGTATAGTTGAGCAGCAAGACCATAGAGCCTCCTTCTGCGAATACTCCGATAGGCAAATTATACCAGATAAAAGGCACCGCAACCTGATAATCTCCTGATAATCACGAGAACAGGCGTTGCATGCGTTCCCCTCTGATGATCGCGTATCCGCGCCGCTGGTCAGGTGCTCGAGGGAGCACTCCTTCTGTCAAGTCACAAGCCTGAACGGCCTGAACGAACGAAAGCCGTTCAGCCCGTTCGAACGGGCTGAACGGCTTCTCTGAAGGGGAGATCTGACATGTTGCTTGACATAATTATCAGCCGCAATCAATCCGCCGCCGGCGCATGCGCAGCCGCGCGGGCGCGCCAGGAACGCAGGGTGCTGGGGTTGATCTGATAGTGGCGCGCAACCTCGGCAACCGATGCACCGGCTTGCAACGCGGCGAGCGCCTGCGCGCGCGCATCGTGCGCGTGCGCGTGCGCGCGCTCCGTGCGCGCATCGTGCGCGTGCGCGTGCGCGCGCTCCGTGCGCGCATCGTGCGCGTGCGCGTGCGCGCGCTCCGTGCGCGCATCAGCCTGCGCGCGCACGATGCGCGTGCGCGCATTGTGCGCGATCTGCGCGGGGTGCGTGCGCGCATCGTGCGCGTGCGCAGTGCGCGCATCGTGCGCGTGCAACAGGAGATCCGCGACCAGGAACGCAACGATAGCCAGCGGCGCGCCATGCAACAGCGCAAGCGCGATCTCGATGGTGCGCGGCAGACCATCGAACACATCTGGTGCGCGATGTGCGAGACCGGCGAGCGTGTTGTAGATCACGCTGACCCCCACCGCACCAAGGCTGATGGCGCGGGCGCGGTGGCGTTGCGCTGCGTCCCCGGCGTCCCACACCGCCAGACCGACGTAGGTCAGCTCGAATGCGGCAGCGCTCACTAGCGCCACCCAGACCGGCACAAAGAGCCGGTTGAACGAATACACCCCGTAGCTTGCCGCCAGAGCGAGCATGGGGAGGGGGATGCGCGCCAGGAGGGCACGCCAGACGGTTGCGCGGCTCATAGGCTGTCCTCGATCAAAATACCAAGCAAAATGACGAGCAAAATGGCGCAGATCGCCATCCACACAAATTCGAACATCATAGTTCGATCTCCCGTTTGTTACTGATGGTAATCGTTCGCGGACGCCGCATGCGCGCCTGCTCGCGCACCGCGTCGCGCAGCGCGATGTAGCGCGCGCTGCCGCCGCGTTGCACGCCGTCGAAGAGGGTCTCGATGATTGTGGCTTCGCCGGCCCAGCCCGCGGCGAGCGCCCGCGCCGCGCAGTCGATGCGCGCGTGCTCATCCTGCGCGCGCGCATCGTGCGCATGCGCGGATTGCGTGCGCGCATCGTGCGCGTGCGCAGTGCGCGCATCGTGCGCATGCGCGGATTGCGTGCGCGCATCGTGCGCGTGCGCATCGTGCGCATTGGGCTGCGTGCCAGTGCCGGCCATCCGGTCCGCCGTCTCCGCGCCCCAGAAGGGGCGGATAATCCACTCGCGAACGAACTCGCCGGGATTGCGGATGAACAGCCAGCAGATGAGCAGGATCGTGCCGAGGGTCACGATCCGGTCAAACCACTCCATACCTCACCTCCACAACCGCTCCGGGGTGGCGGCAATAAAGAGCGACACCCCCAGGGTGATAGCAAACACGAGCGCCCCCGACGCCTCCCAGGGCAACCCGGTGGCGAGGAGCAGCGACCAGACCGGCGTCTGGTCGAGATTGCGGAGAATTGGCCAGAGGCCCGCCGCGTTGAACGCGGTATCTACGATCACCGCGATGCTCGCCATCCACTGGCGATTGCCGCGCCAGAAGTCGGATTGCGCGATGGTCAGGACGAATTGCAACAACAACGCAACCGTCCAGACGGTCTGCGGCGAGCGGTCCGGCAGGAGGCCGGCCACGCACAGCATCGTCGTGTACGCGCCGGCCAGCCAGATCAAACTGGCCGCGATCTTGTAACGCATCGAGCTGACAAAAGATTCGATGCGACCAGCAATCGCGCCGATGCCGCCAGCCCCCCCTCGTGCCGAATTCATGGTCCACCTCCTATCAGATGATCAATGACTGTATCGCCACCACCGCCCACCAGGTCAGCAGGCCCAGCGCTGCGCTCTGGGCGACCTGCACGGGCCAGATCGGACGGCGCGTGTCACAGGGGCAAATCGTCACACCGGCCACGAATGCACCGACCCCGACCGGCAGGCTCGGCGCGGTCAGGAGCGGCAGCAAAAGATTGAGCGTGACGATGGTCCAATCCCGGATCTCGCTCATGGCAGCACCCCCATGGCGCGCAAGAGCCAGCCCAGCCCGTCAATCCCGTAATAATCGAGCGCCCACAGGAAAATCCATGGCGCCATCAGGATGACGGCCAGTGATTGGCCGCGAGACATGAGCGGCTCCGGCTCGTCGTTCTCATTCCACATCGCGTTCCCCCTCTGGTTCCTCGGCCACGTCTGCTACGCGGCGCGGCATCCTCCACGCACCGGCGATATAGTCATCGGCATGATCGACCAGCAGCCGCCAGCGCGCATACTGGCGCTCGATGTGGGCAGGGCGAAGACCGCGCCAGCGCTCCAGATGGTAGCGCGCGGTGTCCACGCGGACGGCGCGCTGGTACCGCCGCGCCGCCTCCTGGTAGGCGGCCATCAGCGCCGCCGCCTCCTCCTCGCCCAGACGCTCGACGAGCCGCCGCCGGAGCACCACCAGCGGCGGCTCGACCCCGTAGCGTTCGGTAATACTCCTCATAGCACATCCTTTCTGTATTTGCGCGATTATACACCAGTCGCCTCCCCCTTGACAAGCGTAGCGTTTTGTGATATACTAATGCGACGAGAGGCGCTCGCCGTGAGCGCCCGAAAGGAGCACTCCCATGAAACGCACAGAAGAACTGGATCTCTCCCACCAGGAGGGTTCCTGGTTGTGGCTCGGCCACGACCAGAAACTTTACTGGTCGCGCACGCCGCTGCGCAACGGCGATGCGCGGATGTGCGAGCCCGCGCATCTGGCGCGGATGGCTCCGACCATCCGCTACGCGATCCTGAGTGCCAGAGATGATGACGCCACAGCCAGGCAGCTGTGGCGTGACACGGACGTGACGGTCATCGTGGCCGTCACGAAACGTGGGTGGGCCATGGGGTTCGCGATCCACGCCGACAGGCGACTATCGCTCGACGGCATGTGCGCCGTCGCGCCGGTTGGCCCGGCGTGGAACGTCTACCCCGGCGGGCCATGGCCAGTGGTGGTGGCCCTTGGATGGCGAGATGTGCTCGCCGTTCTCGATGAAGCGGTGGGGCGCTCGCCGTGAGCGCCCCACGAGCCGCACAAGGAGCACCCCCTGGCCCACGGCAAGCCCCCGGTCAGTGACCGGGGGCTTGCATTTCCCGCCCATCTGTGCTACCATACGAACGGGGGTTCCTGGGTGTGCTCCGATACCATCCCGCGCCTGGCCAGGCGCGGGATGGTCATGTTCGGCGGCGGTGCTCCCTTTGCCCTCCGGCCCGCCAGCCGGGAACCCTCATGATGATCGCGCCGGTCGGATCATTCCGACCGGCGCGTTGCGTTGTTGGGGGCCAGCCAGAGGGAACCATCCTCCTCGACCCCGGCGCGTGAAGGGTGGTGTGTAGGGTATGTAGGGTTATGTATACATTTCTCCTATTCCCATATAAAGAGAAAAATTATATAGGGGAATACAGGAAATCCGTTCACAACCCTGCATACCCTACACAACCCTACACACACACCCTCCACCAGGGTTGCCTGCCAGCCCTGCTTTTCCCGCATTGGGACGCCATCCGGCGGGGTCGCGGTGCAGGGCGTGTAGGGCGTGTAGGGTGTGTAGGGTGTGTAGGGTTTGTTGGCAGATCGCGCGCGTCCTGGCCAGCGCGCACATGTCGAGCGCCCCGGCCAGAGACTGGCCGGGGCGCTCGACGTCGGGTGGGCAACAGGCTATCGCACGAGGGTAACGGTGTAGAGGTACGTGACCTCCGGTGGGCTTTCGTCCCACGCCGGGATGGTCACGGCGGTCATCTGGCTGGCGAGAACCCGCCAGCCTTCCCCGCTGCGGAGCAGGGCGTTGACCTGCTCCTGAGCCTTCGCGATCGCACGCGATGGCCAGCCCTCCTCGTTCCAGACGACCTTAATCTCGCGGTCTTCCATGGGGGTGCTCCTTTCCCGGTCGGACCGCCCACGACGGGCGGTGTTTCTTCAAGTATAGCATATATTGCTATGCTTGTCAAGGGGGGGGTGGATCGCTCGTTGACATGCTCGCAAGAGTGTGCTACTATCATCGCATACCGATAATCTGTACTGGCCAGCAGGAGGTTGTCATGCCGTCGCTCGATGAGTTGCGCGATCCCAATCTGTCCGTCCCCACCGACACCGATGTGTCGGTGGATGCCTTCCCCCGCCTGTGGTGGCGCTATGGCACGCCGCCAGGTCAGGCGGGATTTTTTTACACCCCGGCCTCGGCGTGGATCGGAGATCTCCCCGAACCCTGGGCCGAAGCGGAGGTGTTCGCGGGGGAGCGGGGATGGGTGTCTCGTTCGGTGGAAATCTGCGTCATTGCCCGCCGCAGCCAGCCCTACCGCAAAGAGTGGCTGGGGGACCGGACATGGCGGGTCTATGCCGACCGGTGGGAGCCGGGCATGCACATCCACACGGAGGTGCTCGCGCTGCTCCGCGGGGTTGAGGAGACCCCAATCGTCTGGTCCTACCACGGTGTGACGGGCGCCGTGGTGAATCACCGCAAAGATGGCGTGTGGGCGGTCGCTCACCGCTTGCTGGCGCAAGAGGCCACCCGGGTGTTCAAGCGCCCGATCGGCCTCTCGGCATTCTGGGTCCCCCTTGGCCCGACCCTCGATGCGCGGGGGAAACCCGTGTTTGTTCGATTGCCACAAGGGGCGCAGCTCAATCACGTGACGCTGCGCCTTCCCGATCTGGTCGGCGAGCGGTTGCTCGCCGACCGTTACGTTGGACGGGACGTGCTCGAGCGCGTCACCGCGTTGCGAGACGAGCACGCGGCCTGGGCGCAGCGCCGGCGGGGGGTGCTGGTGCCGGCGACGCCGGAGCCGGCGCCGGCGCCGGCTCCGACCAATGGCAACCTTGATGCATACGACGAGGACGCGCCGTTCTAGGGACTGGTCACCCCCGGTCCGGCAGGGCAGGAGCACACGACATGGCACACGAGGATCTGGTAGCTGCCGCCAGGCGATTGCGGAGCCTGGGTCTGACGGTGCTCGCGATGCGCTCGGCGGACCGGCGCCCTGCTGGACGCTGGCGGCACTTGCAGGAGGAGCCGCAGGGTGAGGCATCGTTCCAGGCGATGCTCGACGCGCTCCGGCGCGGGCGGGCCGACCGCATCGCGCTGGTTTGCGGTCGGGGCGGGCTGATCTGCCTCGATCTGGACGCTGACGGCGACGCGCCGGTTGCGCCGGCGGCGGTGGCCGCGCTGATGGAGGCCCTCGATCTGCCCGCGGACTACCTGTGGGCCGGGCCGTCTGGTTCGGGGCGTGGCTGGCATATCTGGCTGGTCATACCGGATCTGCCGCCGGATACGACCAGGTTCGAGCGCTGGCCCCGCGATGCCGGGGTATTCCGGGCGCTCGAAGTCCGCGCCTGGAAACACACCGGCACGATCCCGGTGCGCGACGGCATTGCCGGCTATCGCGGCCCGCTCCCCGCTGCGCTCCCGGTCCAGCGCTCCTGGTCCGATGTCTGCGCCGCGCTCGATGCGGTGTGCGCGCCGCTTCCTGCCCCCCCTGCGTCCCCTGCTTCCCCCACCCCGACGCTACCGCTGGCGCCCGGAGATCGCGTGGCCGCGTGGGCGCGGGCGGCGCTGGAGCGCGAGGCTGACGACGTGCGGCGCGCCCCCATCGGGGCGCGCAACGAGGCGCTCAATCGAGCCGCCTATGCCCTCGGCCAGATCGTAGCCGCCGGCCACCTGGCCGAGGGCGAGGTGGTGCGCGCCCTTGGCGATGCCGCACTCGCCGCTGGATTGTCGCCCGCGGAGATCCTGCCGACGATCCGGTCGGGGTTGCAGGCCGGATCGTCACACCCGCGCAGCCCGCAGGAGCGGGGCAACGGGTGGCATCCGGGGGTGACGCTGCCGGGGGATACCCAGGGAGAGGCGCCGGTCGAGCACACCACGGATCTGGGCAATGCCCGCCGGCTGGTGCGGCGGCACGGGCGGGATGTGCGCTACGTGCACACGTGGGGCCAGTGGCTCGTGTGGGACGGGCGGCGCTGGGCGCGGGATGAGACCGGCGCGGTCCACCGGCTGGCGCGCGAGACGGTGCGCTCGATCTACGTCGAGGCCGCGCAGGCTGCGGACACCGCCACGGCGAAAGCATTGGCGCGCTGGGCGATGCAGAGCGAGAGCGCCGGGCGGCTGGCGGCGATGGTCGAGGTGGCGCGGAGCGAGGAGGAGGTGGCCATCGCGCACCACGCCCTCGATGGTGATCCATGGCTCCTGACGGTGCGCAACGGCACGATCGATCTGCGCACGGGCAACCTGCGACCGCATCGCCGCGAGGATCTGATGACGCGGATGGTCAATGTGGACTACGATCCTGACGCGACCTGCCCGACGTGGCTTGCCTTCCTGGACCGCGTGACTGGAGGAGATCAGGATCTGCAAACCTATCTCCAACGTGCGGTCGGCTACACGCTGAGCGGGGATACCTCCGAGCAGTGTTTGTTTTTTGCTCACGGGAACGGATCGAATGGCAAGAGCACGTTTTTTGGCGTGCTCTCGGAGCTGTTCGGGGATTACGGCATGCGCATCGATGCCGAAAGCCTCATGCTCCGCCATCAGGGAGGTGGCATCCCCAACGATCTGGCGCGGCTGCCGGGGGCACGGTTCGTGGTCTCGTCGGAGCTCTCCGGCGGCCACCGGCTCAACGAGGCCCGCGTCAAGGATCTGACCGGAGGTGACGCGATGGTGGCGCGCTTTTTGCGCGCCGAGTTTTTCCAATTCAAGCCGTCGCTGACGCTGTGGATGTACGGCAACGAGCGTCCCCGTGTGCATGGCGCCGATCACGGCATCTGGCGGCGCATCCGGTTACTCCCATTCACCGTCACGATCCCCGACGAGGAGCGCGATCCGCAGTTGTCGACCAGGTTGCTGGCCGAGCTGCCAGGAATTCTGGCTTGGGCGGTGCGCGGGTGTCTCGACTGGCAGCGGCACGGGTTGCCGATCCCCGCGGTGGTGCGGGCGGCGACGGATGACTATCGCTCGGACATGGACGTGATCGGACGATTCGTCGAGGAGCAATGCATCGTTCACCCGCGGGCTACCGTGTCGGCCTCGGCGCTCTACCAAGCGTACGAGGCGTGGTGCGCGGCCAACGGGGAGCACGCAGTGAGCCAGACCGCGTTCGGGGAGCGGCTCAATCAGCGCGGCATCGGCAAGACGCGCACCGGGCGCGGCATCCTGCGCACTGGGATCGGGCTGCGCGCCGAGGACGCGACGCCGGCGGTGACGCCTGAGCGTCAGCCGACGCCGGCGGTGACGCCTGCGGAGCCGACGCCGGCGGTGACGCATGCGGAGCCGGCCCCCGGCGGGGCGTTCATGGCGTCGCTCACCGAGGGGTTGGCGGCGCGGGGCGTGTCGGTCGAGTTGCCGGTGGCCAACGATCTGCCGGTGGTTGAGCAGGCTCGACGCCGGCTGGTCGGGGTGATCTCGCCGAAGCGCCGGCTCATCCGCTGCGATGCGGATGGGCTCGTTGACGAACACAACGGCACGCATCTGCGCTGGTTGTTTCCAGCGAACCGGGAACGCGGCTTGCGCACGTCGCCGCCGCGGACGGCGGCGACGGTGGATGATCTCGTTGCGCACTTGCGGGAGGATCTTGCGTATGAATCAGCAGATTGATCTCTTCGAGGAGCGCGACGCAGCGGCGGTGCGATGCACGGTCTGCGGCCTGCGGGATGCGCAGGCCGGGGTGGACGTGTGCCGCCGGTGCGTGGAGCGCCCGGAGGAGGCGATGACGCAGATCGATCTCATGCTGGCGTCGTTTGCGGCGCGCCAGCGGCAGGCGGCGCGCCGGGCGCAAGACGCCTGGGACGCGCTGTCAGACGAGGAGCGCCAGCGGTGGGGCGCATTCCGGGAGGCCCTCGCGCGGCAGCAGGCCGGGGAAGCGTTGCCCGACGCCATCAAGCGACGGCTGGCTATCACACTGCAGGCGTATGCGGATCAGGATCTCCGCACGTTGACCTGGGGGCTGCTGGCGATGGACACCGCGCAGCGGCTGCTGGACCATGCGAACGCCGATCTAGCTGAGGCGCAACGTCGCCGGGATCGCAAGCTCGCGGCATTGCGGGAGGCGTGCGGGGTGCATCCGGATGGCCGCTGACGAACTGCCCGCCCGACTGCGCGCCGACGGCTGGACGGTCGAGCGGGTGACGCATCGGGGGCGTCCGCTCTGGCGGGCGACGCGCCCGGGGTGGGTGCGAAGCGCCCCGACGATCGAGGATCTCGCGCGGGATTGTGGACGGGCGCCGATCCCGCTGGCGCTGGATCTGTTCGCCGGTCGGGGTAGCGCAACGGCGGCGATGCGCGACCGCGGATGGCGAGTGATCCGGGTAGACAACGATCCGGTGATGGAACCAGATGTGCTGGCGGACATTGCCACCTGGCGGTATGTTGAGGCACAGCGCCCATTGTGGCACGAGGAGATCGATGATGCCAATCCGCGTCACTGAGGCCGAGGCCGCCGCGCTCGTCCATCGCGAGAGACGGCGGGCCGGGGTCCGCCGGGGTGAGAACGCCGAAAGTGCGCTCCAGCGCGCCATTGCGGACGCGCTCGGCTACGCGGGGTGCTGGGTGGTGCGCCTCAACGCTGGTGCCATCCAGGCCGAGGGCGGGCGGCTGGTCCGGCTGGCGCCGGCGGGAACGCCGGATCTGCTCGTCGTACCACCCGGCGGGCGGGTGGTGTTTTTGGAAGTCAAGACGCCGACCGGTCGGTTGACGGCGGCGCAACAGCGCGTGCACGCGGCGCTGGCGGAGCTTGGCGCGACGGTCGTCGTCGTGCGGTCGGTCGAGGAGGCGCTGGACTGTCTGAAGGTGGGAGGAGGATATGCAGACGATAACCGATGAGTACGGCGTCGAGCAGCCAGTGCTGCTCCTGCTCCGACGGATCGACGAACTCCTCCCGTCGGACCTGGCGAGGGTCTTGCGGGAGGAGTATGAGGATGCGCGCCGGCGCTACCAGCGAGCGGCGCGCGCCCGGGAGGCGCGGGAGTGGGTGCGGCATATCGAGCGCCGGCCAGATTACCCCGACCGGCTGCCCCGGTCGGTGCAGCGGACCCTCGACCGCTACCGGGAGCTGCTGGAGCGCCAGCAGGAGTACATCGAGGGGACGTGGCAGCGACATCCAGGTCGACAGCCGCGGGGAGGGGTGGGCGATGACTAAGGTGATCGGCGTGCTCATGGCGCTGTCCGCCGGGATTATCCTGGTCGGCGCATTGCTGCAGGATCCCGATGCCCGGCGCATCCGGCAGCAGGCCGAGGCCGATCTCGCGATGCTGCGCGTCGAGCGCGTCGAGCGCATGGCGGATGTGGACCATGCGCTCGGCGTGGCGTGGCGGCTGCTGGCGTTCGGCGCGGCGCTCGGCGCGGTCGGGCTGGCAGGCCGGTGGGCGTGGCTGGCCCTCGACCGCTACGAGCGGGAGCGGATGCCGCGGGGTGATGGATTGCTGCCCGTGCCAATCGCAGCGCTGGACGAGCAAGCGGCGCTCGCACTGGAGGGCCAGCGCGCAACAGCACTGGCGGCGGCGCACGCGCACGCGCCAGCCGTCTACTCGCCGCACATCCATGTGGCGGCGCTCTCCGACCGCGAGCGGGCCGAGGTGCGGGCCATGGTGGAACGAATGCGGAAAACCTCTTGACAATAGCAGCGCCTTGTGCTATACTTACTGTCAGGAGGGGCGCCCGCGGTGGGCGCCCCGCTACGAACGGAGCACCCCCCATGATCACCCACACCCCCGCTGAACCCCTCCGCCCCTTCTTCGCGCTTGCCTTGGCCTCGGCCAAGGCGAAGGTCGCCGGCAACGACCGCTGGCTTGCGGCCATCGGTCGTGCCGAGGAAACATTCGCCGGCCTGCAGGCGCTCACGTTCCTGGAGACGGGCGAATTGCTCGTCCCAGGACGGCAACCGGGCGTGGTCTATGCCGCGACCCCCACCACCTGCCAATGCAAGGCAGCGAGGCACGGCAAGTCGTGCCGGCACCGGGCGCTGGCCAGGTTGATCGAAATCGCGCTAGGACTGCAGGCGCAGTCCCAGCGCGCCGCCCCTGCCGTCGCCGCTGCGGCCAACGGCAAGACCGCAGCGGAGGAAATCGCCGAGCTGTTCGAGTAGTCAGCCCGGCCCCTCCCGGAGGGGCCGGGCTGGAGAAAGGAGTGCCCCCATGTTCGATGATCCCACCGCACGCCCGGCTCACCAGCATGAGCCGGGCTATGATGCCCAGCGCCGTGACGAGCTGGCGGCGCTGACGGTCGAGATCGCCCTCGACCAGGGTGTCTCGCGCACGCAGGCCAGGGCGCTGGCCGAGGCGATGCTGGACGGCCTCCTCCAGGAGGCCGTCCTCTGGGACGCGCTGGTTGCCCAGGAGGCGGCCAATGGTGACGCTTGACGACATCCTGTCGCTCACCGCGGCAAGCGGTGAGCAACTGTTCACGAACGCCGAGGCCGAGACGCTTGCGGCCCTGCACGTCTCGGCGCTCGACGATCTGCCCCTCACCCCCGGCCACGCGGCGGCGTGGCTGGGGATAGGGCGGTCCACGCTGCGGGCCTGGACCGCTGCCGGGAGGGTGCCCACGATGCGCCTTCCCGGGCGCACGCTGTACCGCCTGGGCGATTTGCGCGCCGTCGAGCGTCCGCGGATTGGCAATCCGACCTGGATTTCGGGGCGCCCACGCGCGAGGAGCGTCAGCGGCCCCCGCTCCGACCGGGGCGGGGGCGAACGAAAGGAGCACACGCATGAAGCGTCAGATCGTGGTCAGCGATGATTCGCGGTTCCCGGCCATCGCCGGGAACCTTGATCGCGCCGTGGCCGGCCACGCCGGCATCGCCGTGGCCGGCGGCCATGGTCAGGCCATGGCCGCCAACTTCGGACATGCCACCGCCGGCAACCATGGCCAGGCCATGGTCGGCATGCGCGGCGAGGCACAGTCCGGCATGGGCGGATGTGCCCATGCCGGCATCGAAGGATATGCCGGCGTGGGCGATTTCGGTCTTGCCACCTCCGGCGTCGAGGGCACCTCGATTGCCGGGCGGGGCGGGACCGCCCTCGCCGGCGAGCGCGGGACGGCCCGCGTTGGCGACGGCGGCACGGCCATTGCCGACCGCTACGGCCATGCCTCCGCCGGCAAGGGCGGAACGATCATCATTCGCAACGCCGAGGGGCGCTGGGTCGTGGGCGTTGTCGGAGACGCCATTCGACCGCACGTGCTCTACCGCGTTGATGGTGACACGTTTTTCGAGGTGTAGCGTCGATCCCAGCCCCCCCGCTCAGCGGGGGGGCTTTTTTGGTTCAGATTGGGGAAGATTCCCCGCCCCAACCCCTTGACAAGTGTAGCGAGATGTGCTATACTAAGCTCAAGGTAAGGACAAGCACACCAGAAAGGAGCCCACCAATGGAACCGACTACCACCATCACCATCGACCTGGAGGCCAACCTCCCCCCCGCGAGGACGTACTTCCGGGCCACCGATGTGGCCCCGAGGCTGGAGACCGACGAAAACGGCGCGCCGGTGATCACGTGTACCAATGGCGAGAGCTACCGCGCAAGCTGGGGCGCAAGCTGGTGCCGCACCACGATTGAGCACCAGGACGAGAACCTTGTGGTTCTCCGCGTCAAATGGAATAACAAGCACGCATGCTGCCAGGGTCAGTTTTACTTCTTCGTCCGCGACCCCAGGAAGGGGTGGCGGAAGACGAACAAAACCGGTGCGACGAAGTACATCGAGGCTGCCGGACTGGACATCTAAGTTCCCAGCCCCCCTCCCCCCCGCTGAGCGGGGGGGCTTTTTTGGTTCAGATTGGGGAAGATTCCCCGCCCCAACCCCTTGACAAGTGTAGCGAGATGTGCTATACTAAGCTCAAGGTAAGGACAAGCACACCAGAAAGGAGCCCACCATGCGCACCAGTACCGAGATCGACACCGCCCTCCGCCGCCTGGGGTACTTCTTGCGCCGCGCGCGCCCCGCCATCGAGTCGCCGCGCCGGCGGTGGCAGGTTGTCGCGCTCTCCAGCCACGTCGGCTGGGACTGCGACAACCTGGCCGACGTGCGGAGCCTCGTCCGCGCGCTGGAAGAGCGTGAGACCCGCGGTCGCCGCGGGGTGGATATCATCTGGGACGGCGACGGGTGGGTCTGCGTGGACGTGGAGTAGGCTGGTCGTCGCGCGGCGGGGGCGGTCGCGCCCCCGCCGCATCACGAAAGGAGACCCCTATGCGGATGGAATCATTGGAGTGGGGGATTGGGCAACGGGACGCGCATCTGTGGCTGACGGACGATGGACGGCTGATCATCGCGTGGGGCTGGGTTGGCGACGCCAGCCACCTCTGCGCCCTCCGCGAATTGGAGGTGGTCTTGGACCGCCGCGGCGCGACCATCCTCATCACCAACGGCGATGCCGAGGATGCGGAAATGCGCGAACTGTGGCTGGAGCAGGGCGTGGACCTCATCATCGTGGGCGACCGAACCTACCGCGCCACCCGGCTCAAGGCCGGTCAGGGCGCGGCGATCGTCGTGTTCTGGGACGAGTAAGCCGGCCCAGATCCCCGCCCACGCCCACGCCCCCGCCCCGACCAGGGCGGGGGCGTTGTGTTGCTCGCCAGCGGCATGCTATACTACGGGCAGACACGCTCGTTCTTGCTGGGACGCAATGACTCATTACCCCGACATCCAGGTTCCCGGCTTCGCGATGGACGTGCGCCACTGGCGCACCGTCGCGGCGTTTCGCGCGCATCTGGCAGGCCATGACCCGGCTCGTGCCGGCTGGGCGCGGGCAGTCATCGTCCATCACACCGTCAAACCCGTAGCTGCGGACTGGCGCGGGCCGGCTTCGATGCGTGGTTTGGCACAGTACTACCGCGGCCTCGGCTGGGCCGCCGGGCCGCATGTGTTTGTTGTGGCCGGCGCCCCCGACCCTGCCCATGACGGGATCTGGCAACTCACGCCGCTCGACCGGCCAGGGGTCCACGCGCAGGCAGCAAATACCTTCGCGTGGGGCATCGAGCATGTCGGCGACTTCGACCGCGTCTCCATGCCGCCCGACGTAGCCGCCCTCGGCGCGGGCGTTGCTGCCGCCCTCCTCGACTGGCGCTCGCTCGTGGCGTCAGCGGCGACGGTCCGCCCCCACCGGGACTTCGCCGCCAAAACGTGCCCCGGTCGATTGGTGGACATGCCGGCCTACATCCGCGCCGTCGCTGCGCTCCAGATCCCCCGCGTCGCCCCGACCCCGTCACCCCAACCACCGCGCTACTCAGCCTTCTCCCCCATCCTCGCCCCGTCACCACTGGAGCGCGCGCGGTTCGTGGCCGCCGTCGTCGCCCGGTGTGCCGGCTCCCCCTACGGCGCGCCGGCCATCGAGACGGCGGCCACGCATCTCTACGATCTTGCTGTCAGGGGCGGTGTGGACCCCCTCGTGGCCGCCGCACAACTGTGCCACGAGACCGGCAACCTCACCTCGGCCTGGTCGCTCCCGCCGCACCACAACCCCGCCGGCATTGGCGTGACTGGCGAGCCGGGCAAGGGGGTGTCATTTCCGGATCTCCCCACGGGGATCACGGCGCAGATCGGTCGCCTGATCGCCTACGCGACGCTACCCACCGCTCGCACGGACGCGCAGCGGCACCTCGTGAGCCTGGCGCTCCCGTGGCGCGACCTGCCCCTTCGGTGCCACGGGTCGGCGGTCACGCTCCGCGCGCTCGGCGCGGTGCACAACCTGCAATCTGGCTGCGGGTGGGCGCATCCCGGTGATACCTACGGCGAGCGCATCGCTGCCATCGCCAATCGCCTGCTGGAGGCCCCGCCATGATCGAGCCGGCCACCCTGGACGCCCTCATCGGCGTGCTCTATGGCGCGGCTATCGTGCTCATCGGCGCGCTGGTCGGCCTCGCGCTGGCCTGGATCGCCAGCATCCGTCGCAAGCTCGACGCGAACACCGATCTGACCCGCGAAATGCACGATGCGGTGTTCGCGATCCGCCGCAAGGACCACGACGATGACCCCGCCTGATATCCCCACGTGGCTCTGGCTCATCGTTGCTGCCCTCGGCGGCTGGCTCGCCTCCGAGGCGTGGCCGTTCCTGCGGTCCGAGTGGTCCGCAAACGCGAAACTCCGCCGCGAACAGGAAATCCGGCGTATCCGCGAGAACGAAGATCGCTTTGTCACCGCACTGGAGCGCATCGCTGAAACGCAATCGCGCATGGAGCGCGTGTTGGAACGCATCGATCAGACCAATGATTACTATCTGCGCGCTGCGGTGACAACGTCGATGCATATTGATGAGATCCGCCGTATGTTGCGGGCGTTGGAGGCATCGCTCCCACCGCGCGATCGCGCCGCAGGACAGGATTAATGGTGTGGAGCGCATGCGCCGGCTTGCTCAGGACATTGCGGAGGGCGTGACCGATGACACCCTCCGCGCCCGCTGGCTCGAATGGACGTCGGCGCTGGCCGATCATCTGCTGGCCATGGATCAACGCCTCCGCGACGTGCGCGCGCTGATCGTGCAGATCGGCGATCGCACGACCGCCGCGGTTGCCGATGCCATGACCGAGTACGCCGCCGCCGAGGAGTTGCGCCGCGCGGCCGATCACGAGGAGCTGACCGCCCTCATGCGCCGGGAGCGGGATGCGATGATACGCGACATTGCCGCCCAGATCCGCGCGCTCGATGACCGCGTCGAAAAACTTGCCGCGCATATGGACGATCTCCATCTCGAGATCCTCAGTGCGCTCATGGCCCTCCAGAAGGGCAAACGCACCGACGGAGCATGACCATGGCCGGGCGACCTCGCGCGCTTGTGCGCTTGACCGCAGACCAAATCGAGGAGCTGGCAGCCATCGGCTGTACCGACGACGAGATCGCGCGGGTTGCCGGCGTGTCGGAAGCGACCCTGTGCCGGCATTTTGACGCCCATCTCAAAAAAGGCCGCGCTGATCTCAAAATTCGCCTGCGGCGCCGGCAGATCCAGCGCGCCGAGGAGGGCTCGGACACGATGCTCATCTGGCTGGGGAAGGTGTATCTTGGGCAGCGCGACCGCACGGAAATCAGCGGCCCCGACGGTGGCCCGATCCCCGTGGCGACCTACGACTACGGCGCTGCGGCTGCCAGGCTTGCGGCCCGACCAGGTCCAGGTGATCCTCAGCTTGAGGACACACCGTAACGTCGTGGTTGCCTGCGGGCGGCGATGGGGCAAAACCCTGATGGCCGGCACGCTGGCCATTGATCGCGCCAACCACGGCGGTCTGGTCGCCTGGGTCGTGCCGACGTATAAAAATGCCCGCGCCCCGTGGCGTTTTGCGGAGCGGCATGTTGGCGCCATCGGGCGTATCCACCGCGCCGAGCGGGTGATTGAGATCGGCGCCGGTTCGCTTGCCATCTACAGCGCCGATAACGACGTAGCCCTGCGCGGCGAGGCATTCGATCTGGTGATTGTGGACGAGGCAGCGCGGATCGCCGAGGAGACCTACACCGACGTGCTGCTGCCAACCCTGGCCGACCGCGACGGACGCATCGTGCTGATCTCGACGCCCAAGGGCCGCAACTGGTTCTGGCGCGAGTGGGTGCGCGGCATCACTGGCGAGCCGGACTACTGGTCGTTCCAGGCACCCTCGGCGGCCAACCCGCTCCCCACGATCCGCCGCGCCGCCGAGCGGGCCCGCGAGCTGGTGAGCGACCGCACGTATCGGCAGGAGTGGCTGGCCGAATTTGTCGAGGACGGCGGCGGGGTATTCCGAGGGGTGCGCGCCCTGGCGACGGTTCCGCCGGGGCAGCCGCCATCTCCTGGCCACGTCCACGTGATCGGTGTGGACTGGGGCAAAATCGAGGATTACACCGCAATGGTCGTGCTGGATGTGACGGCGCAGCGGGTGGTTGCGCTCGACCGATCCCGGCGCGTGGAGTATGCCATCCAGCGCGCCAGATTGCGCGCGCTGGCCGAGCGGTATGGCGCCGTCACGATTGTGGCGGAGCTCAATGCCATGGGCCAGCCGATCGTGGAGGAACTGCTCCGCGACGGCCTGCCCGTGCGCGGTGTCACGCTGACCGCCGGCACCAAGGCGACGCTCATGGACGCGCTGGCGCTGGCCATCGAGCAGCAACGCATCACCTTGCTCGACGATCCCGTCCTCATCGCTGAGCTCGAGGCCTACGAGGCCACGCCGCTCCCCAGCGGTGCCACGCGCTACCGCGCCCCGGCGGGCATGCACGACGACACCGTGATCGCGCTGGCCCTGGCATGGTCGGCCATCGGACACACGCGGAATAGTCTGCGAGGAGCATTCGGATGAAGCGGATCGTCTGGCTGGCGTTGCTCACGGTGGCAGCAGCACTGCTGATCGCATGGCACGGCATCTGGTTTGTTGCCGGCGGGATCGCCGGCTACGGCTGGACCATCGCCATCATTGCTGCGGAGAGTGCGCGGGCCGGGTTCCGCGTGGCGCGGGGAACGCATCATGGCACCTCGCTGGATTGAACAGACCCTCGCGCTCTGGCGCGAGGCCAAGGCTGCCCCGCAGCCGGGGGCGCTCTATCAGCAACGCAGCTACCCCATGGGTTGGACGGGCTGGCCCGACCGCGGCGGCGCGGGCGCAGGGCTGACCGGATCGACCCGGCAGGTCGAGCATGCCCGCCAGGCGCTGCAGTCCGTGAGCGTGTACGCCTGCTGCTCCGCCATCGCCGGCGAGGTGAGCGCTGCCAGGCTGCTCATCAAGCGGCGGATCGGCGACGAGGGCGAGGAGGACGTGGAAAACCATCCCCTCGAACGGATCTGGGAGGCCCCCAATCCCCACTTCGGGCGTGGGGCACTCCTGGCGTACTGGACCTGGAGCCTGCTGCTGACCGGCGAAGCGTATATGTATTTTCTCCCCCGCAACGGCGCGCTGGCTGAGATCTGGCCCATTCCGCCCTGGTCCATCGAGCCAATCCCGCATCCGCAGCGGTTTATCGATGGATTTGCGTACCAGGTAGCGGAGCACGAGCGTATCCGCATCGAGAATCGCTATATCTGCTACTCCCGGCTCACGCATCCGCTCGACCCGCGGCGGGGGCTCTCCCCGCTGGTGGCAGCACTCGCATCCGTCCAGTCTGAGCTGGCGATGCGGCGGTGGAACTTGAATTTCTTCAGCAAGGGCAACGCCGCACCGCTCGGGGTGATCGCCGTGCCGCGGGACACGCTCGATCACGATCTGGAGATCATCCGCCAGCAGATCTGGGACTACTTTGGCGGCGGCGAGCGGCGGGTTGGCGTCGTGCGCGCCGGCGATATGGCGTGGACCGCATTTGATCGAAGCCAGAAGGACATGGAATTCCTCCAGGGCCTGGAGGAGGCGCGGATCTCGATCAACCGTGTCTTTGGCATTCCAGATGGCTACTGGGATAAGGACGCGACGCGGGCCAATGCCGAGGGGGCCAGAGCAACGATGCTCGAAACCGCCGTCTGGCCAAAGCTCGTCCTCCTGGCCGAGGATCTCAACGCGCAGATCGCCCCGCGCTGGCTGGGCGATCCGGACCTGCGCATCGCATTCGAGGATGTGCGGCTGCGCAACGTTGCGCAAGAGTTGCAGCAGATCGGAGCGTATCGGGAGTTTTTGACCATCAACGAATTACGCCGGTTGGCGGGCTACGATCAGCTCCCCGACTGGCGCGGCTACCTGCTGCTGAGCGAGGCCACCCGCGGGGCGCCAATGCCGGCCACCGTGCCGGCCCTGCTGGCCGAGCGCGAGGCCAGGGCCGCCGACGCATCCGGGCAGGAGGAAGGAGTGCCGGCAGCGGAGGGAGCGACGATGGAGGAGGACGAGGCAGCGCTGGTCGAGCCAACCGATGACGAGGTGCAGGCTGAGTTGAAACGCTGGGAGCGCAAGGCGCTCAAAGCGTTGCGGGCTGGCAAACGCCCCGACGTGCCGTTCGAGAGCGGCATCATCCTGGTCGGCGAGCAGCGCCGCATCCGCGATCGGCTGGCCCGCGCCGCCACGCCGGCGGATGTCAAAGCGGCGTTCGCGCCCGCGCCGGCAGAGGAGATCGAGATCCGCATCGACGCGGCCATGGCCGAGGCGTTGCGCTGGGCACGGGTGGTCCTCGCTGATGTCTGATCTGCCGCCAACCACTGCGCCGCCACCGGAGGACGCCGAGCCGCTGGAGGCCATCGACCCGACGCGCATCACCGCGCTGGCCGCAGCGGAGATCGAGCGGATCACCCTGACCGCACCGGACGCGGAGACGTGGCGCGAACGCATGGAACGGGTGCTGGCCGTCGCGCACACCGCCGCGGCCATCGCCGCCATCGCCATCATCGCGGCACACGTCGGGACCATCCACGCGAGCGGTCTGCCGCCAGCCACGCGGACCGCGCTCCGGCAACGGCTCCAGGACGAGATCGGCTACCTGCGCCGCATGGTCGCGGAGTGGGACACCCTCAGTCCGGCGCAGCGCCGGGCGCGGGCCATGCTCTACGCCGGCGGCGTGCGCGTGACGTATTACGATATCCGGTATGGTGACTGGGACGTGCCAGACCACCTGATGCCTGGCCGCCAGGCGTGCGACGGCAATTGCCGCTGCACCATCCAGGTGTATGACCACGGCGACGGCACCGGCACGCTCATACGGGACCTGAACGGCGAGAACCACTGCCGGGACTGCCCGTATCTGGCCGGCTCGTATCTCATCTGGAGGCGACGACAATGATCCGCATCCGCATTGATCGCCAGGCCCTCCACCGCATCACGCATGCGGTGCTGCACATCCGTGACCTGCCGCCGCAGGTCGCTGAGGAACTGGCAACCCGCGTGGTCATCCCCCGGCTGCAGGACTACCCGCCGCCATCTGGCAAGCCGATGGTGTTCACGTCAGCCCGCCAGCGGCGGGCCTTTTTTGCGAAACTTCGGGCCGGGCTGATCACGGTCCCCTACCGGCGCACGTACCGGCTGAAAGGGTCCTGGACCTTCGCGCGGCGGGGGGATGACGGCGGCGAGGTAACGCCAGCCGGCGTCTCCTACGCGATCTATGTCCAGGGCAACCCAGGGCAGGCGCGCTACCACCGCGGGACCTGGTCGGATGTGGACATCATTGCGCGGGAGGTGACCCCACGATGCACCACGATGAGCGCCGAGATCCTCGACCGCGAGCTACGCCGCATCGCATAAGCCAGACCACGCTGCGGCGGCTGTACGAGGTGATCGTTGTGGTCATCCCGGGCGTGCCGCCCGGCTCGGCGACGTACCGGGCCCTCTGCCAGGCGCGCACCGCCCTCGAGGAGGACCTGGATCTCCCGCGGACCCCCACCCGCCGCCGGCCAGGGGGGTAACCTTCCCCGCCCGCGTTCATTCGACCGCCCCGCGCAACGCGGGGCGGTTTGTTGTGCAGGGTGTGCAGGGTGTGTAGGGTATGCAGGGTCGTGAACGGATTTCCTGTATTCTCCTATGTATATTTTTTCTCTTTATGGGAATAGGAGAAATGTATACATAACCCTACATACCCTACACACACCCTCCATCGCTTCTGGCCAGCGGCTCTCGCTGGCGAGCGGGGGTGAGACGCGTGCCAGCTGGGCCGACGCGGCCCGGGCCTGGGCCGCACTGGTCTCGTTATCCGGGCCGGTGGCCGGGAGGTTCGGGGGTACGCATCTCCGACGATGATCAGGCCCTCGCCCGGGAACGCCGTCAGCCACGGCGCTCCCGTGCAACGAAGGGGGGAGGTGCGCCTGCAACTACCCCCACCGATACCATCCAGGGTACTTGACAAACCACCAGTATTGTGCTATACTATAGGTACAGTATAGTAACGATGTATCGTAAGGAGGTCGTCATGCACTCGGAGTATTGGTCCTGGTCTCCCGAAATGAGGGACGCGCATCTGTGGCTCATCGAGGGCAAGCTGGTGATGGCGTGGGGCCGCTTCGGAAATGCCTCCCATCTGCTGTCGCTGCGGAATCTGGAGGACGCCATTGGGAAGTCCGACGCGGTCATCGCTGTTGTCGGTGAGGATGATGACGGCCAGGAGATCTACCGGCTGTGGGCCGACGGTGCCCTTGATGTGGTCATCGTCTCCCATCGTGCCTACCTGGGGATCTTCCTCCCCGCAGACTGCGGGGTGCGCCGGGAGTACTACACTGGCATCGGCATTGAGACTCCCGGAGGCTCCTGGTGGGTTTCGGATCAGTACGGTGTCACCACCGTCGTGTCCGAGTGGCGTGACGTGCTCTCCCTCCTCGCCGGGGAACCCGAGGAGGAGTAGGGCAGCCGCAGCACCAGCCCGCGGCTCGGCGCAAGAGAAAAAGAGGGGGAGTTGCGCCTGCAACTCCCCCTACGATGCACCAGGAGGAGATATGAAACGCAAAGATGATCGTTGGGCCGATGCTGCCCGGGCCTGGGCGGCGCTGGATGACCCCACCGCCCGGATGGTCTTGACCATCCGGGATGGCATCCCGGATCTCGTGATCCGGGCCGGTGGCCGGGAGGTGAGGATCTACGCATCTCCCACGTGGGAGACCGTCGCGGAGCTCATGATCCGGGGCGCCGAGGCCCTCGCCCGGGAGCGCCGTCGGGGCCTTTCCTGAGCGGCCCCCACCCACCGCCGGCCAGGGGGGGTACCCATCCCCGCCCGCGTCCATTCGACCGCCCCGCGTTGCGCGGGGCGGTTTGTTGTGTCGGGTGTGCAGGGTTGTGTAGGGTATGCAGGGTTGTGAACGGATTTCCTGTATTCTCCTATAGAGATTTTCTCTTTATAGCGGAATACAAGAAATGTATACATCACCCTACATACCCTACACACCACCCTTCAGGTCGAGGAGGATGGCTCCCTCTGGCTGGCTCCCCAACAGACCCGCCGCCCGGGCGGCGCTGGCCCAGGTGCGTCGGGCTGCCGCTCCGGTGTCGCGTGCCCACCCGAATCCCAGCGCCCCGGCCAGAGACTGGCCGGGGCGCTGGTCATGTGCGCGCTGGCCAGGACGCGCACACCACCCCCGACACACCCTGCACCACGGATGGCGTCCCAATGCGGAACGTGCAGGGTTGGCAGGCAACCCTGGTGCAGGGTGTGCAGGGTGTGTAGGGTATGCAGGGTTGTGAACGGATTTCCTGTATTCTCCTATATAAATTTTCTCTTTATAGCGGAATACAAGAAATGTATACATCACCCTACATACCCTACACACACCCCCCACGCAGCCCGATGCATGGACAACTGGCGGGCTCTCTGCTATACTCACAGCGACACCGCCTGCGGGCCGTGAGCATGCATGCTCACGGCCCGCATGTTGTTGGGAGGCCTATGCGCCCGACCGACCCGAGCATCTGGCGCTGGATTGTCATCCGCCGCAAACCGGCGGTGGATGCGATGCTGGCTGTCAAGCAGGGAGCGACGACTCAGCTTGAGCAGACGATGTCGCGGGTCGAGGCGGCGCGGCATGCCGCGCTGGTGCGCTGGGGCAAGCGGCAACCACTCCCCAAGCCCCCACCTGGCGCGCGCCGTCGCCGGCGGGAGGAGGCAGCGCCAACCACGGACGCGCCGTCGGAGGAGCGCCCCGCGGAGACGGTCGCTCGCGTTCTCGCTGAGACGGGCATCGATCCGGCGCTGGCCGACGCGCTGTCGGAGTATCTCGCCGGGCAGCTTGCCGAGGAGCCGGAGGATCTTGCGCTCAATCGCCGCGCTGCCGAGGCGCTGGCGGCGCAAGGGCTGATCCGCATCCGGCCAGGGCAAGAGGGCGCGGCGAACGTGAGCATCGACCTGACGGCAGCCGGCCAGCGACTGGCGCGGGCGGCGACGGAGGGCGACATTGCCGCCGCCATGCGTGTGGTTGAGCGCGGGCATGAGCGCGCAGCGCGCCAGGCCGAGCGGCAAGCACAGCAGGAACAACGCCAGGCCGAGCGGCAAGCACAGCAGGAACAACGCCAGGCCGAGCGGCAAGCACAGCAGGAACAACGCCAGGCCGAGCGGCAAGCGCAGCGGGAGCAGCGGGCTGGTGGCGGGCGCGGCGGCGCTCGCGGTGGCGCGGGAGACAGGGAGGCGCAGCGCCGCGAGCGGGCTACGGAAACGGCCAGGCGCGTGGGCCTGGACGAGGGTGCGGTTGACACGTTGCGTCAAGCTGCTGACGATGGCGGTGTGACCGATGCGCACCTGGTATCGCTCGGGCTGGTCGGCCCCGACGGATTGGCGACGGATCAGGGACGGCGGGCGCTCAGTGCGTTAGAGCGCGGCGATCCGCGTGGCTACCATGCTGCGTTGCAGGACGCGGCGGCCAGGCTGGAGCGTGAGCGTCAGCGCGCATTGCGTCAGGCGGTCGAGGCATCGGCGAGGGGTGAGCGCGCATTGACGCTCACGCAGCAACTCGATGCGGTGCAGGCGGGCCTGGGCCGGCTCGACGATGCCGGTCATTTCGTTCTTGGGAGGCGATCATAATGGCGGAGCGCTATGGCGGAGTGCCGCGAGCGGACCTCGAGGACAGCGATTTTGTGGACCCCGAGCGCCGGGCGTTCCCGATCATGACGCGCCAGGACGTGCGCGACGCGGTGTCGTCGTGGGGGCGGTATCGCGGTCCGATGACGTTCGAGGAGTTCAAGCGACGCCTGATCGCGCTCGCAAAGCGCAAAGGGCTCGAGGATGCGTTGCCTCAGTCCTGGACCGAGGAGCTGGTGGCGACCAAAAGCGGACGCCGGCATAGCTCGGCGGACGCGGCGATCATCCGGGCCATGCTCACGGCGCATCGGGAGTATGCGGCGTTGATGACCGCGCATTTCAAGGATCTTGGCTTCGAGGACATCGACGGTGACGACCAGATCGCGCCGGATGATGTCGAGGCGCACGTAGATGCCGAGGCGATCAAAGCCTGGGACCTGCTGACCATCGCGCATCGCGTCGAGGAGGCGATGCTGGCAACGCTGGATGATCTCGATGAGGCGGTGGCAGCGGCATACCGCGCCGCGGGCGCGGGGTATCCGGATATCAAGGTCTACCCCGGGTACGCGATCGTGGGTCTGGCGCCGGGGGTGGCCTGGCATGCGCCCTACGCGCTGGAGGCGGGCGAGGTGGTGGTTGCGCCGGTGATGGAGTGGGTACGGGTGGAGCCGACGTGGGCGCCCGTCCCGGGCGCTGCGCCGCTGGTGGGCGATGCGGTCAAGATGATCGACGAGGACACCGGAGTGATCCAGGGCTATGCGGTGCGGTTCGGCTCGGCAGAGGAGCCGGACGTGAGCGAGCACCGCGATTATTTCACGCCGGCGACGGAATACTGGCTCGACCAGTGGGATCGCCGCCCGATGCTGTATCATCACGCGCAAGACCCGGCGACCAAAGCTGTGCCGGTCATTGGGTCCTGGATCGAGGCGGGCATGGACGAGGTGGGTGTCTGGCTCAAGGGCCAGCTTGACGCCGCGCATCGCTACCATGCGGCGATCAAAGAGCTGGTGCGGCGCGGTCTTTTGCGGATCAGCACCGACAGCGCGCCGCATCTGGTGGTGCGACAGCCCATGCCTGGCGGCGCGCACAAAGTGCTGCGCTGGCCAATCATGGCGGCGTCGCTGACGCCCACACCGGCAGAACCCCGGCTCTTGCCGGTCGAATATAAATCATTGTTTGCCGAACTTGGCTATGAGGCAAGCGATCCCGACGGTCGCGCAGGCGCGCAGAGCGCGAAGGCGGCGCGGGACAACGCATTGCGCCGGCTCGCATTGGAACTTGATGTGCTTGAGCTTGAGGGATACAACGATGGAACCATCAACCGTTGCTGACTATCTGGCGCTGGCGCGCAAGGCGATTGCTGCTGGCGACCTGGAGGCGGCGACCGACTATACGCAGAAGGCGAAAGCGCTCAAGGCGCTGGATGGACTGGAGGCTGAGACACAGCCTCGGCTGCCCATCGGGGCGGCCCCGGATGTCGACCCCGTTTCCGTGGATACGACCGCGATCAAGGTCTGGTACGAAGCGACCGCTGGTCGCGCACTCGACCGCGACACGGAGCTGGTGGTGCGCGATCTCTACGGGCCGTCGTATGCGGAGGCAGCCTGGCGCAAGCGGGTGTCGTTTTTGAAATACCTGCGCACTGGTGTGCTCGACGAGTGGTGCCGCCGGGTGGTGCTGACCCCGGAGCAGGTACGGACAGAGATCGCCGCTGGCAAGACCGTCGCGGAGATCAAGACGGCACAGATTGAGGCGGCAGACGTGCTGGGCGGCGCGCTCGTGCCGGAGGACATCCAGGACGAGATCATCTCGCGCATCCAGGGGTTGACGCCGATGCGCCAGATTGCGCGACAAATCCGGACATCCCGCGACCGCGTGACGTGGCCGGTGCGCACCGGGGGCGATGACCGCTACATCGGCGCGGTGCGGGTGACGAAAGTCGACGAGGCTCCGACCGCGACGCAAGCGGCGACGCAGGCGTCGCTTGGCAATGCCAGCATCCCCGTGCACACGCTCATGGCGCATACCAGCGTGAGTAAAAATCTGCTCGAGGATAGCACCGGGGCGAATGGGGTGGTGTCGTTGCTGACCGACGAATTCGCAAGCGCCTACGCCATTTTCGAGGATGAGCAATTCATCATCGGCGACGGCGTGGGCGGGCCGCAGGGTATTCTGCGCGATGCCTCGACCGGCGGGCCGCACACCTACGGCTATGGCGTCATCGGCACGCTGGCGAGCGGGGGCGCGGGGCAGGTCACCCCGGACGCGCTGCGCAAATTGCCTCACCAGGTGGCGAGCCAGTATCGGCAGGTGGGCGGGGCGTGGCTGATGTCGCGCCAGACGCTCGCGCACATCATGACGCTCAAAGACGCGCAAGGGAATTATCTCTGGACCGGGCGCTCTGACGCGCCGCAACTGGCGCAGGGGCAGCCCACGCAATTGACCGGGTACCCCATCTACGAAACCGAGGTGCTTGCTGCGCCGAACGCGGCGGGGACCTATACCGCCAACAGCTATCCGGTGATCTTCATCACGCGCCCCACCTACCTGATCGTGGATCGGGTGGTAGGCGGGATGGCGGTCGAGCGGTACGAGGATTTCACCACGGCGCGGACCAACGCGGTCGGGTTTGTGCTGCGGCGGCGGGTTGGCGGGCAGGTCATCCGTCCCTGGGGCGCAGCCGTGCTGCGCGCCGGCGTGTAGGAGGCATGACGATGTCGCATCATGATCTGTTTACCTCGGGGTATCTTGCGCTGAGTAACCGGCGCACGGATGCCGGCGCCGCCGGGGCGATCTACACCAGCGCTGCTGGCGGCACGACGGCCCCGGTCTTCGCTGGTCAGCACGAGTATCACGCCGCCGTGTTCCTGGGAAGCGTCAGTGCTGCGGGGACGCTCACCGTGTTCAAGCACACCGACGGAGCCGGGGCCAACGCCGCGGTGCACGGCTCGGTGGTCTACACCGGTGGGACGCTGGCAGTGGTGTATGAAGTCAAGAGCGACACCCTCGGCGCGGTCAGTGGCACGCCGTACACGCATGTGTCGTGCCAGTTTGCCATGGCATCCGGTGGTTCGGCGTTCGGGGCGCTGACGATCCTGAGCTATCGGCCCCGCTCGACCGGCGGAGCGCCGGCCACGAACGGGATCGGCGCGCTGGGCACAAGCCTGGCATGAGCACCCCGCGCTACGCCAGCCTCGGCACGCTGCGGCAGTATTTGTCGTCGAGTGGCGTCCTCGGCACGATTGACGATGCGTTGCTGACCAACTGCCTGCTGCGGGCGGAGGGCCAGATCGACGATTATACCCGGCGTCTGTTTGTGGCTACCCCTGGCACGTCGTATTACAGCGCCGCAGCGGCAGCGCGCGTGCGGGGCGCGGCGTTGTGGCTGGACCGGGATCTGTACCGGCTGGTGTCGCTGATCAACGGCGATGGCGGCACCATCCCGGCGGGATCCGTCTGGCTGGAGCCGCGCAACGAGGGACCGCCGTACCGGGTGCTCCGGCTGATGTCGGGGTATACCTGGACCTGGTCCACGGATCGCGATCTTATCGTGGCAGGCACGTGGGGGTACAGTCTGACGCCGCCGGCAGCAATTGTGCAGGCCACGGTGCGACTGGCAGCACATGTGTACCGCCAGAAGGATGTTGGTGTCACCGACGTGGCCGGCTTCGAGGCTGGCGGCGAGGTGACGTATGTGAGCGGCATGCCACGCGATGTCATGTGGCTGCTCTCCCCCTACCGGTCGCGGACCGGGGGGATGTGGTGAGACGAGGGATCACGCCATGCTTGACCGACTGGCCGCCCACCCGCTGTACGCCGCGCTCTGTCACTCCAGCGATGCGGACGAGGGCAACCTGCTGGAGCACACCGACCGCGCCACCGCCGCCGCACAGATCGCGACCATCGCCTGGGTGGTGGGGCGCTATGGCCCGCCGACGACGGTCGTCGAGATCGGCACCAACAAGGCCCTGTTCGGCTATCTCCTCCTCTCGTTGCTCCCCGTAGGACATCCGTTCGATTATCACACGATTGACCCCGATCCGCGCGCGGTCGATGCGGCGGCGGTTCTGGGTGGCTACGACCGCCACGTGTACAACATTGCGGTGCATGCGCACACGGGCCTGAGCCGGGATGTGTTGCCGGGGTTGCTCGCGAGCATCCCGACGCCGGACCTGGCCTGGGTGGACGGTGAGCACACCGAGGACGCGGTGGTGGCGGATCTGACGCATCTCGCCGATGCCGGCACGCGCATCATCCTCGTGGATGACACGCGGTTGCTGGCCGAGGTGCGCGATGGATTGCTGCGCTGGCGCGCGAGCGATGCGGCGCGGCCCTACCGCATGACCGACCTTGCCTATCCCGATGACCGGCGGGGGATCGCGATCGCGATCCGGGAGGATGCCGGCGATGCATAGCCTGAGCGTTCTCTGGGTGTCGGACCATCCGCTGGCTACGTCGGGCTATGCCAACCAGACGCGGCTCGCGGTCACCCGGCTGCACCGGGCCGGGTTGTGTCGCATCGCGGTGCTCGCGGCCTACGGGCAGGTAGGCTGGACCGGGGAGCTGGAGGGGGTTCCGGTGTTTCCGGGTGGCGCAGACCCGTTCGGCAACGACGTGATTGCGGCGACCGCGCGGCGCTGGGGTGCCGATGTCGTCGTGACGCTGAAGGACGTGGGCGTCTATCAGCCGGAGCGATGGGCGCAGGCGGTGCGCTGGGCCCCGCTCGCGCCCATCGACCATGAGCCTCCGCCGCCTGGCGTCATCGAGCGATTGCGCCAGGCCTGGCAACCCATTGCGTATGCGCCCAACGGGGTGCGCGCGATGCAGGATGCCGGGTTGGACCCGCTCTACGCGCCGCATGCGTATGACCCGCAGGTGTGGTACCCCGGCGACAAGCGGGCGGCCAGGTCGGCGCTGGGGTTGCCACCGGATGCGTATCTGGTCGGCACCGTGGCGGTCAACCGCGGTGGGTTGCCGAGCCGCAAAGCATGGCCGCAGCTCATCGAGGCAGTGGCACTGGCAGCACGGCACTGCCCGGATCTCCACTGGCTCTGCCACACCGACCCGGCAGATGACGGGTTCGAGCAAGGCATCCCATTGCGCCCATTGCTGGCTCAGGCAGGCTTGAGCCACCGGGTATCGCTCCCGCATGCTGAGCAGTATCGCGCCGGATACACGCTCGACCATCTGCGGTTGCTCTATCAGTCCCTTGATGTGCTGCTCGCGGTGAGCGTGGGCGAGGGGTTTGGCTTACCGACGCTGGAGGCGCAGGCGTGCGGACGCCCGGTGATCGTGGGCAGGTGGGCGGCACAAGAGGATCTGTGTGCGGCGGGGTGGCAGGTCGAGCGGCACGAGGCCACGCGCTATCTCGACGCGCAGATGAGCTACGTCTATCTGCCCGACCCGAAGGCCGTGGCGGATCGGATCGTGGCAGCCCACGGCACGCGAGATCCCGAACGCGCCGGGGCGCTGGAGCGGCAGGCCGTCGAGGGGGTGCGGATGTACGCGATTGACGAGGTTATCGACCGTCACTGGCGACCGGTCATCGAAACGATGCGCCGGCGGATCGAGCGAGAGCAGACCCATGCGCCGGGAGTGCGGCAGATTATCGTACCAAAGATGGTGTTGCCATGGCGCTGAGTGTGGTGACGTGCTGGTATGGAGAGACGGCGGATCTGGTCGGTGACTACCTGCGTGCCGTAGGCGGGGCTGACCAGATCGTGACGGTGGACAATGCAACACCCTATGCCACGATGATTGCGTTGCGCTCGTGGCATGAAGGGAAGTCACCGCATCGCTACGTGCGCAATGCCGACAATGTCGGTTTTGCGGCAGGCAACAACCAGGGGTATGGGCTGGCGGACAGGGATGTGATCGTGTTCCTCAATTCCGACATTGCCGGCGCGCCGGATCTGCCAGCCATCATCGCCAACGATGTGCGGGACGGGTACCTGTATGGTCCGTCGCTCGGCCAGCACCTGGTCTACGGTCGGTGGATCCCCTATCTCGAGGGATGGTGCGTGGCGGCGACCCGGGCGACGTGGGACCGGCTCATCCTGCCGGGGGAGCGAGGCCCCTGGGCAGCGACCGCGATGCCCGGACTCTACTGGGAGGATAACGACATCTGCTTGCGCGCGCTCCAGGCGGGCATCGGGCTGGTCCAGACCGTCTGGCCAATCGAGCATAAAGGTGGCATGAGCGCCGGGCCGCTCCCACACCATGCGGAAACATACGAGGCGAACCGGGCGGTGTTCGTCGCGCGCTGCCGCGCCATCTGGGGAGGGGACGCAGGATGAGTGTCTTGCCGATGGCGTCAGCACAGATGGTCTACGATCACTGGCTGCGCACGCCGAACGATATGCGGTGGCATCTGCCCTTGTTGCGAGCCTGCGCGTCCGGACTATCGGTCGAGCTGGGGTGTTCGCAGGGGATCAGCACGGCGGCCCTGCTGGCCGGGGCGGAGGAGATCGGTGGCGATGCGATGGTGGTCAGCGTGAGCACCGAGGATGTCGGGCATCTGTTCCGCGGGCATCCGCACTGGTCCTTTCTGCTCGGCGACAGCACCGACCAGCACACCGTCGCTGCGTTCCGGGAGGCATTCCCCGGTCGCCTCATCGACACGCTGGTGCTGGACAGCCGGCACACGTATGCGCACGTCAGTGCGGAACTGACGATCTGGTCTCCGTTGATGCGATCCGGGGGCGTGGTTCTGGTCCACGATACCGTGTACGCGCCGGGAGTGCGGCGGGCGGTCGAAGCGCATGCGGCGCGGACCGGGTGGCCAACGATGTATCTGCTGCCGGACAATGGCCTGGCGTTCATGGTGGTCCATCATGCGTATCGTTGATTGCTGCACGGTGCTGAACGAAGTCGCGATGTGGCGGTTGCGCTACGAGGAGTTGTGCGATGTGGTTGATCGGTTCGTGGTGGTGGAGGCACTCCAGACGCACAGCGGTCACCGCAAAGATCTCGTGTTCCTGCCGCCACCGGACGGCCCGGTCACCATGTGGGTGGTGGATCTGTGCGATACCGGGGATGGCATTCCCGCCACACGCCGCCGGGAGATGACGCAGCGCAACGCGATTGCTGATGCGCTGCGTACCCTGGATCTGCCCGATGACGCCATTATCCTGATCTCCGATGTGGACGAGATCCCCCGCGCCAACGTGGTGCGGGCGATCCGTGCGCAGGGCATCCCCGACGGGCACGTGCTGGTATTCCAGCAGCGCCTGTACTACTACCAGGTATCCACCGTCGAGGTAGGTGGCCCCCGCTGGCTGGGCACGCGGGCGGCGCGCTGGGCAGATGTGCGCGCCATGACGCCACATGTCATCCGCTACGGGCTGGGCACGGGGGATCAGCTGTATCCCCGCTACACGGTGCTGCCAGATGCCGGCTGGCATTTTTCGTACTTCGGCGGGGTCGAGCAGGTGCAAACCAAATTGCGCGCATTTGTCCACCAGGAACTGGTCACTGATATGACGCTGGACGGTGAGCGCATTGCCCGTCGCATGGCAGCGTCGCACGATCTGTATGACCGGCGCAATGGCCACACCTTTGTGCGCACGCCGCCGCTCCTGCATGACTTGCCCGCTCCAGTCCGGCGCGATCCGGCGGCATGGGCGTGGATGTTCGGCGACCGCATCGAGGTGCGAGCATGACCGATCTGACGCTCGCGATTAACCGGTTGCAGGCCCTCCATCGCGACGTGGCGGGCATCCGCTACGCGCCGGATCTGTCGGCGTATCCGCCCAGCTTGAGCACGGCCAACCTGCCGGCCGTGCTGACTTGGCCAGCGGACGGGCAGTGGTACCTGAAGGGCGGCGGATGGCGCACCGATGAGCGCACGATGCTTGTGCTCCTCTATGTTGCGCCGCTCGGGCAAAACGACATCCCCGCCAACGCGGCGGAAGCGGTGGCGCTGCTGGCCCAACTCCGAGAGACGCATCTGGTGCGACAGCATGTGCCGCTGGCCGATCCCGACGACAACGTTGACGGCTATCAGATCACCATCGAGAGCGGCCCCGACCGGCCGCAGAGCGATGGCGGTATCGAGCCGAACCTCTCGTTTGGCGGAGCCATTTACTACGGAGCGCGCTTGCGGGTCACGGTGCGCCTGCTCTGGGGCGCAGGGGCATAGGAGGAGGAGACGACGATGGCAGGGCGACGAGCACTCCAGCGCATTCAGATCGGGCGCGAGACAACGCCGGGCACGCCGGTCTCACCGCGGTTCATCTGGCGCGGCAACGGCAACATGCCGGAGGACCAGCGGGAGATCGTCAAGGTCGACGAGGTGATCGGCATCTTCGGCGGCGCGGACCGAACGTATATCCCCAAACTCATGGCGCAATTGAGCCTGGCTGACACCGAGGCGACGTTCGAGCAATTGCCGCCGCTGTTCAACATGCTCGGGCTCGGCACGGTGACAACCAACAGCGCGCAGGGGAGCTTGCAAGGAGCCAGTGGCTCAACGGCGCTGTTTGCGTGGAACGTGCCAACGACCATAAGCGGGCCGACCATCAGCTACACCGTTGAGGCAGGCGACAATACCGAGGTCGAGCAACTGCCGTATGTCATTGCCTCCGAAGTCAAACTGTCGTTCGCGGGCGGGGAGGCGATGAAGGTCAGCGCAACGCTGATGGCGCGCATGACGGGGACTACGGCAACGCAGACGTGGACGGTGCCGGGGACGTTCGAGCAGGTTGAAACCATCCTGGCGAGCCGGGGGACATTCTACTTGGCGCCTGCGGTGGCCAATTTTCCGTTCTCGTCACTGGCCGCGGCCCACCAGGTGACGGCAGGCAACATCCTGAGCGGCGAGATCACGTTCACCGCAAAGTGGGAGCCAAAATTCACGGTGGACAGCGGACACCTCTTTTTTCATACGGCGGTCTGGACCGACATCGAGATCAGCGGACAGTTGACGCTGGAGCATCAGGTCAGCGGCACGTATGGTGCGGCGGGTGCCGGCCAGAAAAGCAAATGGCGCAACGAGGAAGCGCAGTTGCTCCGGATGCAGTGGTCCGGCGGGACGATCGCGATGGGAACGACCGTCACGACGAAACTCCTGCGCATCGATCTCCCCATGAAGTGGGAGAAATTCGATGTCCTGGGCGACCAGAACGGCAACGTGATCGTAGCAGGGCAATTTTTCAGCAAATGGAATGAGGCCTCGGCGGGCACGGCGGGACGGGGCACGATTGTGGTGGCGCGCCGGGGAACCTGTCCGATGAGCGGAGCGTTCTGATGCCGCGGATGAGCATTACGATCAACGAGCGTGAGCATGTCATCGACACCGACGATCTGACCATCGGACTGTTCGAGCGCATCGAGCGGATGCAAGAGAGCAAGCAGGTCAGGGATCTGATCCCCGTCCTGGCCGGGCTGCTCGGTGTTGACGATGACACGGTGCGTCAGATGACGGTACGGCAATGGAGGGAGATCACGCAGGCGATCCAGGAGGCGGCGCGGCCTGACCCTACCTGAGCGTCGCCATCGAGGATGTCTTGCGGGGGCGACGCTCGACTGGTCCATGGTGGCTCGCCGTGCTCCAGATGGCCGAGGATTGGGGCGTGCCGCCGTGGGAGATTCTCCATGCGCCAGGATCGCTCCTGTGGGCGCGCCGGTGGGCGATGTATCGTCAGGCGCTTCGGCGCATCCAGGATGACCACCAACGCTGATGGCAGCAACGATCCGCATCAAGATCGAGACCGACGCCGACGATGGCATCCGCCGGCTGACCCGCGATCTCGACGACCTTGACGCCGGCACGCGCCGGGCGGGGAGCGGGTTCTCAGCACTCGGCGGGGCGATCTCGGTGGCGCTGGGCGGGGCAGCCCTCATGGCGGTGCAGGCCATTGGCAGCGCGGTGGTAGGGTTTGCCGCGGGCACGATAACCGCGGCAGCGGATTTCGAGGCGCAGATGTCGGGCATCCAGGCGGTGCTCTCGCCCACCCGGGACGAGATGGAGGCGCTCCGCCAGACCGCGTTAGACCTTGGTTCCTCGACCGCCTTCAGCGCATCGGAGGCCGCCGCGGGCATCGAGATGCTGGCACGCAACGGTCTGAGCGCAACCGAGATCTTGGACGGCGCGGCAGCGGCGGCACTGGCGCTTGCGGCGGCCACGGGCACCGATCTCTCGACCGCCGCGGATGTGGCCACGGACGTGATGGCTATTTTTGGCATCGCCGCCGCTGACATGGGCGTGGCGATCAACGGCATCACGGGGGTGACGGTCGCGTCGAAATTCACGATTGACGATTTCCGGCTGGCGCTGGCGCAGGCGGGTGGGGTAGCCTCGGCGATGGGGGTGGAATTCGACGATTTCAACACCGTGATCGCCGGGATTTCGCCGCTCTTCGCGTCTGGCTCTGATGCGGGCACATCGTTCAAAACCCTGCTCCAACGGCTGGTACCCGGCTCGAAAGCCGCCGAGCGAGCGATGCGCGATCTGGGCATCATCACCGCGGACGGGAGTAATCGGTTTTTCGACGCAGCGGGCAACCTCCGCGGGATGGACGAGATTGCCGGGATCTTGCAAGAATCGCTGAGCGGTTTGAGCGAGGAGCAGCGCAACGCGGCGCTCGCGACCATCTTCGGCACTGACGCGATGCGCGCCGCGGTGGGCTTGGCGCGCCTGGGTGCCGACGGATTTCGCGAGTTGCAAACACAGATCGGCCAGGTGGATGCGAACCAGCAGGCCGCCACCCGACTGCAAAATTTCAACGGCGCGCTTGAGCAGGTGCGCGGGGCAGTCGAGACGCTCCAGATCACCATCGGGAGCCTGTTGCTCCCGGTCTTGACGCGCTTCCTTAACGACACCGTCACGCCGGCGGTCGGCACCGTCATCACGCTCACCCAGGCCCTGACCGGCAACCAGGAGGCATTTGCGTCGCTCGCCCCGTGGGTGCAAACCACGATCAGCCTGCTGCGCGATCAGTGGCAGCCGATCCTCATGGCGATTGCGGGCACGATCGTTGCATTGGTGCTCCCCACCCTTGCTTCGATTGTCACGGCGATGGCCCCGGTCATTGCGATTATCGCGGCGGTCATTGCGATTGGGATAGCATTGTACCAGGCCTGGAACACAAATTTCCTGGGCATCCGCGATATTACGCAATCCATCATGGATGCCATTGGCACCATTATCCGGACGGTGATGGGGATCGTGCTTGCATTCTGGCGGCAAAATGGTCGCGATATCTTGCGCACCGCACAGACGGTCTGGAACACGATCGTGACGGTGATCGGTTCGGTGGTGGCCCTGATTGCCACGATTCTCCAGACGGTGTTTGGGGGGATCGCAGGATTTATCCAAAACAATCAAACGCTCATTCTCAATACCGTCACGGTGATCTGGCGGCAAATCCAGAACGTCATCACCACCCTCACGGCCATCATCAACGGCATTGTGCGGGGAGCACTCTCGATCATGCGCGGCGACTGGGAGGGGGCGCGCCAGGCTATTGGCCAGATTGTGGATGCGTTGCGCAATTTTGTCGTCAACACGTTCACGAATTTGCGCGATCTGATCCTGCCGATCATCAGTGCTATTCGCGACTGGCTCGTCGGGCGGTTTGAAGACGCTCGCACGGCGGTGACGAGCGCGGTCGAGCGGTTGCGGTCCATGGTGTCCTCGACGTTCGAGGGCTTGCGCACCACGATCACCACCGTCATGGACGGCATCCGCTCGACCGTCACGGATCGATTCACCCAGGCGCGGGATCGGGCGGCGGAGATCGTTGGCATGCTGCGTGACCGGGTGGGCGGGATCATGGACGAGGCGCGCCATCGCGTGCAGGGCGCCATCGACGGCGCGCGCCAGGCGATTGTTGGAGCGCTGGAGCGGGCGCGGGATACCGCGGTCAGCACGGTCGAGGGCCTCCGCCATCGCGTGATCGACATCATCAACGGGATGCGCGGCACGCTGAGCGGTATCAACCTCGCCGATGCGGCGAGGTCGATCGGGCAATCCATCATTGACGGCATCGTCAACGCGATCCGCGGTGGCGTGTCGTCGATCACCAGCGCTGCGCGACAGGCAGCGCAGGACGCGCTCAACGCGGCGCGCCGGGCTCTCGGTATCCGCTCACCATCGCAGGTGTTTGCGGATCTGGTGGGCCTGCCAATCGCGCAGGGCATGGCCGGCGGCATCCTGGCCGGCGTGCCGCTCGTGCAGCAGGCGGCGGCAACGATGGCTGGCGGCGCGGTGGCGGCAGGGCGCCAGGCGGTCTACCACCAGCAGCGCACCATCAACTACACCGCACATTTCCACTCGACCGCACACACCGACGTGTCGGACGTGATCGCACGGAGCTTAGCGAACCTATGAGCGCAGGAACGACGTTCTACCACCTGGTCGTGCCAGCCGAAAAAACCAATTACATCCCCAATCCGTCATTCGAGCGGGACATGGGGGGGTGGACCGCGACCGCAACCGGCAATATTACCTTCCCGTACGCTGAGATGACGTATGCAGCACAGCGGTTCGGGGCGGTCGGGGTGCGGCTGGGGTACCACGAGCATGTCAGTGGTACGGTGGCCATCACCACCGGCACGCTGACGCTCCCGGCGTCAGGCACGTACACGGCATCGTGCTACGTGCGCGGGTGGACGGCCGGCTCCATCGAGGCGGTCATCACGATTGGCGGCCATGGGGCTGGGACGATCAGCGATGTGGGCACGACGTATTGGCGACGGCTGAGCGTCACCACGGGCGTGCCTGGCACGCTCACCTGGGTTCGGGTCATGGTGCGGCGCGCCGGCGGCGCAGTGGGTTCCGCTGCGGTCTACCTCGATGCCGTCCAGCTTGAGCAGGGATGGTTGACCACCTATGTTGACGGCGACCAGCACGGGTGTGTCTGGCTCGGCGCGCCGCATCGCTCGGCGAGCTATCGTCCGGCCAGCGTGCGATCGGGCGGAACGATGCTGCCACTGGTCAGTCTGCGAGCGTATGTAACCGGGCATGCCGGAGTGGGGATGGCTCCGATTGCCAATCTTGCCATCGACCGGTTTGATCGCGATGGGGCGATGTATCAGCGATCACGCAGCCCGGAGCGGACGATCACGCTCACAGCAACCATTGTGGGCACATCACTCCGTGATCTGCACTGGGCGAGGCGGCAGCTCATTGATGCCGTCAAGCCAAATGCAACGCCGTATCCGCAGCCACTGCGGCTGATATACACCGGCGCAGGAAAAGAACTCTCGTTGCCGGTTGTGTACAGCGGCGGTCTGAACGTCACGGCCATGGACGTGGTGTCAGATACCGTGTCGCTGCAACTCACCGCCTACGATCCGGTCTGGGAAGAGATTGGACATCAAGGCACCATCCTGAACGGATGGGTTGGTCTGGGCACCGTCCAGGGTGTTGTCTGGCGCGATCCGCACGGACGGTGGGGAATCCTGCCAGGACCGGGCGGAACGCCGTTTGACCATGCCATCATCCATCATGTGAATGCTGGCCGCACTGGCACCATTGTGGTGTGCGGCCTGTTCACCACCGTTGCCGGCAGCACGGCACATCGTATTGCGATGCTGGCAGGCGGATCGTGGGGGGTCCTGGCGGGGACCAATGGATCGGTCGGGTTATCCGGCGGCACGCCATACGTGAGCGTCTGGGGAGGGAACCAGACGGATCTGTTCGTTGGCGGGCGGTTCTGGACGATTGCTGCCGGACCTGGGACGGCGCTGGCGATGTGGCGCGGTCCCGTGTCCGGCACGAACGGTACCTGGATGGTCATTTCCGGTCTGGGCACGGCATCGACCGCGGGTGGCTCGGCTATCGTGTATGACATCGTGCCATACACCGGTGGCACCTTGCTGATCACTGGCGATTTTTGGGCAACCACGCCGAACGGAACGTCGCAGGGCGCGGCGTGGATGCGCACCGTCTATATGCCACCGGTGTTGATACCGATTGCCGGGCCGATCCCGGGTCTCGGCGGAACACGCATCGTGCACCAGGCGCGCCGGCTCGGTCCACATCAGTTTTTGATGCTGGGATCATTTACCGCGCCGGGCGGTACAACGGGCGGAACCCATATCGCGTCGCTGATCATTGCTGATGGCACCGCAACGTGGGGAACCTATCGTTGGCAACCCGGAACCACGCTGGGCGGCGGAATCGTCACACGATCTGGCGAGATCTACACGGCGGTCGCGGCAAGTGCCGCGGGCAGTCGGGGGTATTTTCGTGTGCGTCGGGGTGGTGCGATCCGCCTGGCTGGCCAGGGATGGGGATCGGCGCACCAGGCACCGCCGATCCCCTGGGGACGCCCGATCATCGAGACACGCGCCGGCAATATCATCATGCTTGCTGGCACGCTCGGCGCGCTGGGACGATCGATGGCATGGTGGCCAGTCCAAGAGTATCCGTATGAGCAGCTGCTGATTGCCGAGTACGCCAGCGGTGGGTGGATACCGGATCTCATCGTGCGCACGGTCCTGGTGTCAGGGACGATGGTCCCGTATGGGCTGACGGAAAGCCCGGATGGAACCATGTATGTCTGGGGGCATTTATGGTTTGCAGGCAACCGACCAGCGGTCTATCCGCTCGTCAATGACGCATCGCACGATGTGTACCCGACGTTCATGTGGCGTGGGGGACGAGTGACCGCGATCATCAATCGCACCACCGGCGAAGGGATCTATGGCGATTTGAGTATTGGCCATGATGACCGCGCATACATCATCACGGATCCCACCATGCCACAGGTCTACAGCGATAGGCAAGGCGACATGACCAGTCTCTTGCTGCCCACGAGCCGACTGGCCGGATTTCGCTTGATGCCTGGCACCAATCATGTGCAAATCCATGCCTTCTCCACGATCGTTGTCTGGTGGACCCCGCGGTACTGGAGTAACGACGGATGAACTACCGGATCACCATCCTGACGGCTGAGGGCATCGGGATCGGTGTGCTCCGCGACTGGAGCACGATCGAGATCGGCCTGACGGTCAATGACGTGGGGCGGTTGCGCATCACGCTCGGGAGCTTGCCGTGTGCGATCGAGTGCGTCGTGCCAGACGGACTGCTCGAGGTGTGGCGCGATCAGCCAGGGGGGCATACGATGCTGATCGGCCCCTACCGCTGGCTCATCCAGCGGATTGATCAGCAGCGCGCTGCTGATGGCATGCGCACCATCGTGCTCCATGCCATTGCCCCACTCGGGTTGCTGGCCACGCGGGTGGTGCGGGCGTTCGCTGGCTCCAACGAAGCCAGCAAAACGGGGCGGGCGGACGACCTGATCAAGGCCATCGTGCGCGAGCAGGCCGGCCCGCTCGCCGCGGCGGATCGTCGCATTCCCGGGTTGATGATTACGGCCGATGTCGGCATGGGCGTGACGATGAGCAAGGCATTCGCCTGGCGCAATGTCCTGACCGTCATGCAGGAAATTGCCAATGCGTCAGCACAGGCAGGATCCTACGTTGCCTTTGATCTGACCACAGACGGAAGCGGGGGATGGATCTTTGACACCTATGATCTCCAGCGCGGCGAGGATCGCCGGGGGACGATGGTGTTCGGCGACACCCTCGGCAACGTCGGTGGCTGGACCCTCACGCTCGATTATGGCGATGAGGTGACGCATGTCACGTGCGGCGGACAGGGGGACGGCGATCAGCGGCTGATTGCCACCGCGCAGGATGATGCGCGCATTGCCGCATCGCCGTACCGCTGGCGAGAGCGGTTTAAGGATGCGACGATGTATAACGAGAGCGCCGGGTTATCCAACGAGGCGCACCAGGAGTTACGCACCGGACGACCCCGGTTGCTGGCGCAGGCGACGATCATGCAGACCGAAACAAGCCGCTACGGGATCGCATGGCAGTGGGGGGATTATGTGACGCTCCGGCTGCGCGATGTGAACCTCGATGCGCGGATCGATGCGGTCGTGATCCGCGTCCAGCACGGCACGGAGGATATCCAGGCTGCGCTGCGGGCGGAGGGCGAACTATGAACGCCATCGATCTGGAGCGCCGCTTGCAACGGATCGAGCGGATGCTTGACGATCTCGCATCAGCAGGCCGACCGCGCATCCGGACCGGGCACTGGACGCCGGAGATGTTCGGAAGCACGACGTATGGGTCGACAACCTACAACTTCGGTTTTGTTGGGGGCAGATACCTGTTGATCGACAATAGGTGCTGGTTCTCGATGCACTTATATTGGACAAGTACGACAGCAACCGGTTACATGCGGTTCACGCTCCCGTTTACGCATAGTCCGGTCGGGTGGACGGTTGTTCCGCTTCGTCATTCAGTGTTCTCGTTCAACCCCCAGGCAACGTTGCGCGGGCATATCCGCCCCGGGGATCAATACTTTGTCATCGTCGAAGAGTGGTACACCGGCAATGCAGATGAGTTGACGGTCAAGCCGGCTGGATACATTGAGGCTGCCGGGTTTTATACCATCGCGACCTAAACGGCCCGGAGCGGTAATCGCTCCGGGCCGTTGCGGTTTCGTCAGCCGAACCGCCGGCGCAGGGATGCATGGAGGAATTGCATCCGCTTTGGACCCCGCAGCCCGTGACGATCGGCCTCGATGAGCATGAGGTCCATCGCGGCCAGATCCTCATGGGTGATCCAGAGCGTCCGGTCGTAGCCCTCCTCGCACCGGGCGAACAAGCCGCTCGCACTCCAGTTCTTGAGGCTGGCCGGCGAAATACCGAGATGCCGCGCGATCTCGATGCGATCCATCCACTGCCCACCCGCCTCGCGGCGGGCTTGCTCGGCAATCGCGCGCAGGGTCGGGTCCGTGATCGTGGCTGGCGACCATGCCGCCCAGGTGCGGCGGTCGCGCACGAACGCCACGAGATCGTCCATGTCCCACCAGCACGTGATCGCCGGGCGTCGGGCGCCCGGCGGACGCAGATCCGGCAACCACCCGCGGGCAAACCAGCGCAAGATCGTGGGCCGTGTGACGCAAAACATCTGCGCCACCTCGCGCGTGCCGTACGGTGTGGGGCGAGGCCGCTGGCTCTGCGCCACGATGCCGAGATCCTCGGTGATCCCGCGGATCCGCGCCAGGCTCACGCCGAGGATCTCGGCGATGATGCGCTTGGAGTACCCCTGCGCGACCAGCGCAGCGACGGTCGCGCGATCCGCATCGCTGACGACGGGGTTGTAGCAGCGGGCAGTGGGCTGGATGAGGCCCCGCGCGCGGAGTGGCGCAAGATACCGCTGCACCGCTTTTTCCGAAACGCCGAGCAGGTTCGCGAGATCGCGAACCGTTATCACCGGGTACGCGGCGACCAAGAACCGATCCAGGTCATCGCACCCATCGGGGAGCGGGATGCGCCTGGCGGCGCGAAATCGCCGATCGGTCGCCATAATGGTGCGCGCCCGCTCGGCGTGCCTGGCGCGCCAGAGGCCAGCGGGCATCATGGCTCGATCCTCCCAACCAGCCACGCCGCTTCGCCGCCCTCGGCCACGGCCCAGCGGTACTGCCCCATGCGCACGATGCGTATGGGGCCGTCAACCTGCTCGACGTGCCATTCGCGGCGAGCGTCGTACATGGCAATCATCGCCGCCAGCATGCGCTGCGTGGCGTGCCAGCGCCAGCGGCGGATGTCGCGTTCGATGGCAGACATGGTACCAGGCATGGTTGTCTCCCAGGCATCGGACCGCCACCCGATGCCCCGTGTCGCGAGGCCCTGGCGGGGGCTCTCCTGTGCGCTACCACCGATAATTGCTATCGACCAGGGCCTGGGGGCCAGGCGTTGGACATGGGTCCAACGTCTGGATGTCGATCACCTCATCCCGGCACTGGGGGAGTGACCGGAAGGTACACCACGGCACCCCCGCGGGGATGACGAGGCGTTCCTGCATTCGCTCGTTCTTGGTCCACGCGAACCGCACGTCGCGATCCGCGCGGAACGCATACACCGGGTTCCGCCGCGGGACACGGAGCACAAACGCCTGGACCGCCTCCGGATCGACATCGACGGCGGCCCAGGTCGTAAACCAGTTGAGTCGGAGGGAGCATGGGTACAACCCATGCCACAGGCCCGCGTAGGGCGGGCGGATCAGGGCGATGATCCGCATGCGCAGGTACTCCGGCGCGGGAACCGCCACGTCGCGGAGTGGCTCACCCAGCGCTTCCATGAGCATGCGCAAGTAGGTGGCCGCGGCGTGCCCATACGCGGCGCGATACGCCTCCAGCCCACCGCTCCAGTACGCCGGGGTTGCCTGAACCGCCGCGGCGTTCTCGGTGAACGCCGTGGCGCGCCGGACGACCCCCCAGCGGTTGGAATCGCCCGGCGCGGGCAACGTCTCCGCCCACTCGATCTTGCTGGCGATCCACGGATCGCCAGCGGCCTCGGCGATGCGACGCCAGAGGCCAGTATCCGGCACCTCGCCCGCAAAGACGAGGGCCTTGTAGAGAACAAACAATTCTGCCCAGTGTCCACCCTGCTCCTGCCACACGATGAGCAGGGTGGGCACGTCCAGCTCGTCGCCGCGCTGGAGCAGCGCGGCGATTCGCTCCTCCCAGATGTCACTGATGACCGATTTCGGGCGGTCGCCCAGGAGCGCATACAGGGTCTTGATGTTCATCGTTGTCCCTCCTTTCATCCACGCCGATCCCGCGCCGTTCGCGGGACCCCACCGACTCGACGGTGGTGCCCCACCCCCTCCTTCGCTCCTTCGGGGGCGGGACCGCACGACGATGCGACAGGGCTCGGGCCGCCACCCGATGCCCCGTGTCGCGAGGCCCTGGCGGGGGCTCTCCTGTGCGCTACCACCGATAATTGCTATCGACCAGGGCCTGGGGGCCAGGCGTTGGACATGGGTCCAACGCCTCAATGTCCATCACTTCATCCCGGCACCGTTCTATCGACCAGAAGGTACACCACGGCACCCCCGCGGGGATGACGAGGCGTTCCTGCATTCTCCTGTTCTTAGTCCACGCGAACCGCACGTCGCGATCCGCGCGGAACGCATACATCCTACCCCGCTGCGGGACACGGAGCACGAACGCCTGGACCGCCTCCGGATCGACATCGACGGCGGCCCACGTCTCGAACCTTTCGAATTGGAGGGAGCATGGGTACAACCCATGCCACAGACCCGCGTAGGGCGGGCGGATCAGGGCGATGATCCGCATGCGCAGGTACTCCGGCGCGGGAACCGCCACGTCGCGGAGTGGCTCACCTAGCGCTTCCATGAGGAAGCGCAGATAGGTGGCCGCGGTGTGCACATACGCGGCGCGATACGCCTCCAGCCCACCGCTCCAGTACGCCGGGGTCGCCTGGACCGCCGCGGCGTTCTCGGTGAACGCCCTGGCGCGCTGGACGGTGATCCGGCGCATGGAATCGCCCGGCGCGGGCAACGTCTCCGCCCACTCGATCTTGCTGGCGATCCACGGATCGCCAGCGGCCTCGGCAATGCGACGCCAGAGGCCAGTATCCGGCACCTCGCCCGCAAAGACGAGGGCCTTGTACAAGACGAACAGTTCTGCCCAGTGTCCACCCTGCTCCTGCCACACGGTGAGCAGGGTGGGTACGTCCAGCTCGTCGCCGCGCTGGAGCAGCGCGGCGACCCGATTCACCCAGATGTCACTGATGACCGATTTCGGGCGGTCGCCCAGGAGCGCATACAGGGTCTTGATGTTCATCGTTGTCCCTCCTTTCATCCACGCCGATCCCGCGTTCGCGCGGACCCGGCAACGCCGCTTCTCCGGCCCTCCCGGCTCCGCGCGAACGCCCCAAAACACAAACGCCCCGATCACGACTGGTCGTGATCGGGGCGCTCCTCTCCCTCGTAGATTGACGCGATGGCTTGCGCTATCGCGTCGCTTGATCGTCTGAAGTCGCATTGGGCATCGATCTCGATGCCTCGTCCAACGACCCGAAGCCGACGAATGCGTTGCTTCGCACCCCCATATCGCTTCGCGAACGAAGCGAGATCTTTCAGTTCCCCGGGGTACGTTTCTGTTCCCCTTATCGTGATCGTGATCCCTTCGATTACGATCACGCTCTCCTTTCGCTCCATCCTCCACTTCCTTTTCGTCCACGCCGATCCCGCGCCGCTCGCGGGATCCCACCGACTCGACGGTGGCGCCCCGCCCCCCTCCTTCGCTCCCTCGGGGGCGGGGCCGCACGACTGGACTGTCAGAACGTTTCGTGGTCTACCAGTCCGACTCGCGAATCCAGTCCGCAATTTCCTCCTCTAATTCCGGTTTGACCGCGTCCGCAACCTCCTTCGGGGTTTGCCCTGCTATCAGCCGCCACCGGAGCCGCCCTGGGACGTTGGCCCACGGACGCTCCCGGAGCGCCTGACGGAGGCGCTCCGGGGTCAGTTCCGGCTCGCTCTGGATCCACGGAGCCATGTCTCGGAAGTAGGGGTCGTCTTCGACCCCCGGTACCGCCAGGGCCAGGACCACACCCTCCCGCGAGATGTGCGGGACGGTGTTCCTAATGCGCGCAACGAGGCGCGGCCCGTGCGGGCCGTGCTCCCGCGCCACGTCGCGCCATTCCTCGGGTTCGCTGTAGTAATACGCATAGTTGCCAAGGGCAACATGCATCGTAAATGCCTCCGATATTTGGTACCCGTGCTTGCACACGAAACGGTGCACCAGAGCCCAGGTCTTGGCATGGGGATAGCGAAGGACTCGCGTCACGCCGATCTCCTGTGCGACGCGAACAAAAAACCGGAGATCTCGGAAATGATATTCCGAACCCGGTAGCCTGTCCCGTATAATCGCCATGTAATGATCCCACACCCCCGGCTGCGACCGCAGCCAGAGAGCGTCGTCGAGCGACCCGGGGTGGCAGCCGATCTCGGCGGCCAGTTCTCGTTCGACGACCGAAACATCCTCGGGCCAGTCTCCGGGGGGGATATCAACGAGCCCCCAGAGTTGCCGAGCCGTTTCTTCAATAAACTCTAGTTCGCTTTCGTTCGGCCCGCTCCCCCACAGGCGGGCCACGTCCCATGGCTCCCAGGCCTGTGCCTGGCCATCCCACTGTGGCACCCGCTCACGCTCGCACACGCGAGCGTACACCGCTGCAATTGCGTCCCGACTCATCGCCGGGTGGATGTGCCCGGCCTCGATCATTTCGCTCACGATGTTTTCAAGCCGCATTGATCTTGCCATGGTTGTCCCTCCTTTCGTCCACGCCGATCCCGCGCCGCTCGCGGGACCCCACCGACTTCACGGTGGCGCCCCGCCCCCGAAGGAGGGGGCGGGGCCGCTGGACCGTCAGAACGTTAATTTCACGATGGCGCCCCGCCCCAACGGGGCGAGACCGCTCGAAAACCAGTGCAGCCTCGTTCCTTGCAAGGAACGAGGCTGCACGAGATTACCTTCTGGCCCGCGCTTCGTCGCGCAGGGCCTGCACGTTGACGACCTCGGCCACTTCGAACCGCGGGGGGGTGCTCCCCGCGACCGGGCGAACGTTCAGCATGGCGGAAAAGTAGCCGACCCGCCCGTGGATTTCGGCAATCAGCGCGACGGCCACCGGCGCGAGGGCCGGTGGGTTGAGGATGAGCGGCGTGTTCTGCCACTCCTGGGGGGTAAGACCGGCGGCGTCGGCCAGGTCGCGCGCCACCTCGGCCAGGGGACGAGCGCGGTCGACCTGCGAAGCCAGATCCCGCACCACCGGCATCTCGCCAACGATCCCGGCAACGGTCGCGATCTGCGCCTCGGTGAGCGGATGGGTATAGTTGAGCAGCAAGACCATAGAGCCTCCTTCTGCGAATACTCCGATAGGCAAATTATACCAGATAAAAGGCACCGCAACCTGATAATCTCCTGATAATCACGAGAACAGGCGTTGCATGCGTTCCCCTCTGATGATCGCGTATCCGCGCCGCTGGTCAGGTGCTCGAGGGAGCACTCCTTCTGTCAAGTCACAAGCCTGAACGGCCTGAACGAACGAAAGCCGTTCAGCCCGTTCGAACGGGCTGAACGGCTTCTCTGAAGGGGAGATCTGACATGTTGCTTGACATAATTATCAGCCGCAATCAATCCGCCGCCGGCGCATGCGCAGCCGCGCGGGCGCGCCAGGAACGCAGGGTGCTGGGGTTGATCTGATAGTGGCGCGCAACCTCGGCAACCGATGCACCGGCTTGCAACGCGGCGAGCGCCTGCGCGCGCGCATCGTGCGCGTGCGCGTGCGCGCGCTCCGTGCGCGCATCGTGCGCGTGCGCGTGCGCGCGCTCCGTGCGCGCATCGTGCGCGTGCGCGTGCGCGCGCTCCGTGCGCGCATCAGCCTGCGCGCGCACGATGCGCGTGCGCGCATTGTGCGCGATCTGCGCGGGGTGCGTGCGCGCATCGTGCGCGTGCGCAGTGCGCGCATCGTGCGCGTGCAACAGGAGATCCGCGACCAGGAACGCAACGATAGCCAGCGGCGCGCCATGCAACAGCGCAAGCGCGATCTCGATGGTGCGCGGCAGACCATCGAACACATCTGGTGCGCGATGTGCGAGACCGGCGAGCGTGTTGTAGATCACGCTGACCCCCACCGCACCAAGGCTGATGGCGCGGGCGCGGTGGCGTTGCGCTGCGTCCCCGGCGTCCCACACCGCCAGACCGACGTAGGTCAGCTCGAATGCGGCAGCGCTCACTAGCGCCACCCAGACCGGCACAAAGAGCCGGTTGAACGAATACACCCCGTAGCTTGCCGCCAGAGCGAGCATGGGGAGGGGGATGCGCGCCAGGAGGGCACGCCAGACGGTTGCGCGGCTCATAGGCTGTCCTCGATCAAAATACCAAGCAAAATGACGAGCAAAATGGCGCAGATCGCCATCCACACAAATTCGAACATCATAGTTCGATCTCCCGTTTGTTACTGATGGTAATCGTTCGCGGACGCCGCATGCGCGCCTGCTCGCGCACCGCGTCGCGCAGCGCGATGTAGCGCGCGCTGCCGCCGCGTTGCACGCCGTCGAAGAGGGTCTCGATGATTGTGGCTTCGCCGGCCCAGCCCGCGGCGAGCGCCCGCGCCGCGCAGTCGATGCGCGCGTGCTCATCCTGCGCGCGCGCATCGTGCGCATGCGCGGATTGCGTGCGCGCATCGTGCGCGTGCGCAGTGCGCGCATCGTGCGCATGCGCGGATTGCGTGCGCGCATCGTGCGCGTGCGCATCGTGCGCATTGGGCTGCGTGCCAGTGCCGGCCATCCGGTCCGCCGTCTCCGCGCCCCAGAAGGGGCGGATAATCCACTCGCGAACGAACTCGCCGGGATTGCGGATGAACAGCCAGCAGATGAGCAGGATCGTGCCGAGGGTCACGATCCGGTCAAACCACTCCATACCTCACCTCCACAACCGCTCCGGGGTGGCGGCAATAAAGAGCGACACCCCCAGGGTGATAGCAAACACGAGCGCCCCCGACGCCTCCCAGGGCAACCCGGTGGCGAGGAGCAGCGACCAGACCGGCGTCTGGTCGAGATTGCGGAGAATTGGCCAGAGGCCCGCCGCGTTGAACGCGGTATCTACGATCACCGCGATGCTCGCCATCCACTGGCGATTGCCGCGCCAGAAGTCGGATTGCGCGATGGTCAGGACGAATTGCAACAACAACGCAACCGTCCAGACGGTCTGCGGCGAGCGGTCCGGCAGGAGGCCGGCCACGCACAGCATCGTCGTGTACGCGCCGGCCAGCCAGATCAAACTGGCCGCGATCTTGTAACGCATCGAGCTGACAAAAGATTCGATGCGACCAGCAATCGCGCCGATGCCGCCAGCCCCCCCTCGTGCCGAATTCATGGTCCACCTCCTATCAGATGATCAATGACTGTATCGCCACCACCGCCCACCAGGTCAGCAGGCCCAGCGCTGCGCTCTGGGCGACCTGCACGGGCCAGATCGGACGGCGCGTGTCACAGGGGCAAATCGTCACACCGGCCACGAATGCACCGACCCCGACCGGCAGGCTCGGCGCGGTCAGGAGCGGCAGCAAAAGATTGAGCGTGACGATGGTCCAATCCCGGATCTCGCTCATGGCAGCACCCCCATGGCGCGCAAGAGCCAGCCCAGCCCGTCAATCCCGTAATAATCGAGCGCCCACAGGAAAATCCATGGCGCCATCAGGATGACGGCCAGTGATTGGCCGCGAGACATGAGCGGCTCCGGCTCGTCGTTCTCATTCCACATCGCGTTCCCCCTCTGGTTCCTCGGCCACGTCTGCTACGCGGCGCGGCATCCTCCACGCACCGGCGATATAGTCATCGGCATGATCGACCAGCAGCCGCCAGCGCGCATACTGGCGCTCGATGTGGGCAGGGCGAAGACCGCGCCAGCGCTCCAGATGGTAGCGCGCGGTGTCCACGCGGACGGCGCGCTGGTACCGCCGCGCCGCCTCCTGGTAGGCGGCCATCAGCGCCGCCGCCTCCTCCTCGCCCAGACGCTCGACGAGCCGCCGCCGGAGCACCACCAGCGGCGGCTCGACCCCGTAGCGTTCGGTAATACTCCTCATAGCACATCCTTTCTGTATTTGCGCGATTATACACCAGTCGCCTCCCCCTTGACAAGCGTAGCGTTTTGTGATATACTAATGCGACGAGAGGCGCTCGCCGTGAGCGCCCGAAAGGAGCACTCCCATGAAACGCACAGAAGAACTGGATCTCTCCCACCAGGAGGGTTCCTGGTTGTGGCTCGGCCACGACCAGAAACTTTACTGGTCGCGCACGCCGCTGCGCAACGGCGATGCGCGGATGTGCGAGCCCGCGCATCTGGCGCGGATGGCTCCGACCATCCGCTACGCGATCCTGAGTGCCAGAGATGATGACGCCACAGCCAGGCAGCTGTGGCGTGACACGGACGTGACGGTCATCGTGGCCGTCACGAAACGTGGGTGGGCCATGGGGTTCGCGATCCACGCCGACAGGCGACTATCGCTCGACGGCATGTGCGCCGTCGCGCCGGTTGGCCCGGCGTGGAACGTCTACCCCGGCGGGCCATGGCCAGTGGTGGTGGCCCTTGGATGGCGAGATGTGCTCGCCGTTCTCGATGAAGCGGTGGGGCGCTCGCCGTGAGCGCCCCACGAGCCGCACAAGGAGCACCCCCTGGCCCACGGCAAGCCCCCGGTCAGTGACCGGGGGCTTGCATTTCCCGCCCATCTGTGCTACCATACGAACGGGGGTTCCTGGGTGTGCTCCGATACCATCCCGCGCCTGGCCAGGCGCGGGATGGTCATGTTCGGCGGCGGTGCTCCCTTTGCCCTCCGGCCCGCCAGCCGGGAACCCTCATGATGATCGCGCCGGTCGGATCATTCCGACCGGCGCGTTGCGTTGTTGGGGGCCAGCCAGAGGGAACCATCCTCCTCGACCCCGGCGCGTGAAGGGTGGTGTGTAGGGTATGTAGGGTTATGTATACATTTCTCCTATTCCCATATAAAGAGAAAAATTATATAGGGGAATACAGGAAATCCGTTCACAACCCTGCATACCCTACACAACCCTACACACACACCCTCCACCAGGGTTGCCTGCCAGCCCTGCTTTTCCCGCATTGGGACGCCATCCGGCGGGGTCGCGGTGCAGGGCGTGTAGGGCGTGTAGGGTGTGTAGGGTGTGTAGGGTTTGTTGGCAGATCGCGCGCGTCCTGGCCAGCGCGCACATGTCGAGCGCCCCGGCCAGAGACTGGCCGGGGCGCTCGACGTCGGGTGGGCAACAGGCTATCGCACGAGGGTAACGGTGTAGAGGTACGTGACCTCCGGTGGGCTTTCGTCCCACGCCGGGATGGTCACGGCGGTCATCTGGCTGGCGAGAACCCGCCAGCCTTCCCCGCTGCGGAGCAGGGCGTTGACCTGCTCCTGAGCCTTCGCGATCGCACGCGATGGCCAGCCCTCCTCGTTCCAGACGACCTTAATCTCGCGGTCTTCCATGGGGGTGCTCCTTTCCCGGTCGGACCGCCCACGACGGGCGGTGTTTCTTCAAGTATAGCATATATTGCTATGCTTGTCAAGGGGGGGGTGGATCGCTCGTTGACATGCTCGCAAGAGTGTGCTACTATCATCGCATACCGATAATCTGTACTGGCCAGCAGGAGGTTGTCATGCCGTCGCTCGATGAGTTGCGCGATCCCAATCTGTCCGTCCCCACCGACACCGATGTGTCGGTGGATGCCTTCCCCCGCCTGTGGTGGCGCTATGGCACGCCGCCAGGTCAGGCGGGATTTTTTTACACCCCGGCCTCGGCGTGGATCGGAGATCTCCCCGAACCCTGGGCCGAAGCGGAGGTGTTCGCGGGGGAGCGGGGATGGGTGTCTCGTTCGGTGGAAATCTGCGTCATTGCCCGCCGCAGCCAGCCCTACCGCAAAGAGTGGCTGGGGGACCGGACATGGCGGGTCTATGCCGACCGGTGGGAGCCGGGCATGCACATCCACACGGAGGTGCTCGCGCTGCTCCGCGGGGTTGAGGAGACCCCAATCGTCTGGTCCTACCACGGTGTGACGGGCGCCGTGGTGAATCACCGCAAAGATGGCGTGTGGGCGGTCGCTCACCGCTTGCTGGCGCAAGAGGCCACCCGGGTGTTCAAGCGCCCGATCGGCCTCTCGGCATTCTGGGTCCCCCTTGGCCCGACCCTCGATGCGCGGGGGAAACCCGTGTTTGTTCGATTGCCACAAGGGGCGCAGCTCAATCACGTGACGCTGCGCCTTCCCGATCTGGTCGGCGAGCGGTTGCTCGCCGACCGTTACGTTGGACGGGACGTGCTCGAGCGCGTCACCGCGTTGCGAGACGAGCACGCGGCCTGGGCGCAGCGCCGGCGGGGGGTGCTGGTGCCGGCGACGCCGGAGCCGGCGCCGGCGCCGGCTCCGACCAATGGCAACCTTGATGCATACGACGAGGACGCGCCGTTCTAGGGACTGGTCACCCCCGGTCCGGCAGGGCAGGAGCACACGACATGGCACACGAGGATCTGGTAGCTGCCGCCAGGCGATTGCGGAGCCTGGGTCTGACGGTGCTCGCGATGCGCTCGGCGGACCGGCGCCCTGCTGGACGCTGGCGGCACTTGCAGGAGGAGCCGCAGGGTGAGGCATCGTTCCAGGCGATGCTCGACGCGCTCCGGCGCGGGCGGGCCGACCGCATCGCGCTGGTTTGCGGTCGGGGCGGGCTGATCTGCCTCGATCTGGACGCTGACGGCGACGCGCCGGTTGCGCCGGCGGCGGTGGCCGCGCTGATGGAGGCCCTCGATCTGCCCGCGGACTACCTGTGGGCCGGGCCGTCTGGTTCGGGGCGTGGCTGGCATATCTGGCTGGTCATACCGGATCTGCCGCCGGATACGACCAGGTTCGAGCGCTGGCCCCGCGATGCCGGGGTATTCCGGGCGCTCGAAGTCCGCGCCTGGAAACACACCGGCACGATCCCGGTGCGCGACGGCATTGCCGGCTATCGCGGCCCGCTCCCCGCTGCGCTCCCGGTCCAGCGCTCCTGGTCCGATGTCTGCGCCGCGCTCGATGCGGTGTGCGCGCCGCTTCCTGCCCCCCCTGCGTCCCCTGCTTCCCCCACCCCGACGCTACCGCTGGCGCCCGGAGATCGCGTGGCCGCGTGGGCGCGGGCGGCGCTGGAGCGCGAGGCTGACGACGTGCGGCGCGCCCCCATCGGGGCGCGCAACGAGGCGCTCAATCGAGCCGCCTATGCCCTCGGCCAGATCGTAGCCGCCGGCCACCTGGCCGAGGGCGAGGTGGTGCGCGCCCTTGGCGATGCCGCACTCGCCGCTGGATTGTCGCCCGCGGAGATCCTGCCGACGATCCGGTCGGGGTTGCAGGCCGGATCGTCACACCCGCGCAGCCCGCAGGAGCGGGGCAACGGGTGGCATCCGGGGGTGACGCTGCCGGGGGATACCCAGGGAGAGGCGCCGGTCGAGCACACCACGGATCTGGGCAATGCCCGCCGGCTGGTGCGGCGGCACGGGCGGGATGTGCGCTACGTGCACACGTGGGGCCAGTGGCTCGTGTGGGACGGGCGGCGCTGGGCGCGGGATGAGACCGGCGCGGTCCACCGGCTGGCGCGCGAGACGGTGCGCTCGATCTACGTCGAGGCCGCGCAGGCTGCGGACACCGCCACGGCGAAAGCATTGGCGCGCTGGGCGATGCAGAGCGAGAGCGCCGGGCGGCTGGCGGCGATGGTCGAGGTGGCGCGGAGCGAGGAGGAGGTGGCCATCGCGCACCACGCCCTCGATGGTGATCCATGGCTCCTGACGGTGCGCAACGGCACGATCGATCTGCGCACGGGCAACCTGCGACCGCATCGCCGCGAGGATCTGATGACGCGGATGGTCAATGTGGACTACGATCCTGACGCGACCTGCCCGACGTGGCTTGCCTTCCTGGACCGCGTGACTGGAGGAGATCAGGATCTGCAAACCTATCTCCAACGTGCGGTCGGCTACACGCTGAGCGGGGATACCTCCGAGCAGTGTTTGTTTTTTGCTCACGGGAACGGATCGAATGGCAAGAGCACGTTTTTTGGCGTGCTCTCGGAGCTGTTCGGGGATTACGGCATGCGCATCGATGCCGAAAGCCTCATGCTCCGCCATCAGGGAGGTGGCATCCCCAACGATCTGGCGCGGCTGCCGGGGGCACGGTTCGTGGTCTCGTCGGAGCTCTCCGGCGGCCACCGGCTCAACGAGGCCCGCGTCAAGGATCTGACCGGAGGTGACGCGATGGTGGCGCGCTTTTTGCGCGCCGAGTTTTTCCAATTCAAGCCGTCGCTGACGCTGTGGATGTACGGCAACGAGCGTCCCCGTGTGCATGGCGCCGATCACGGCATCTGGCGGCGCATCCGGTTACTCCCATTCACCGTCACGATCCCCGACGAGGAGCGCGATCCGCAGTTGTCGACCAGGTTGCTGGCCGAGCTGCCAGGAATTCTGGCTTGGGCGGTGCGCGGGTGTCTCGACTGGCAGCGGCACGGGTTGCCGATCCCCGCGGTGGTGCGGGCGGCGACGGATGACTATCGCTCGGACATGGACGTGATCGGACGATTCGTCGAGGAGCAATGCATCGTTCACCCGCGGGCTACCGTGTCGGCCTCGGCGCTCTACCAAGCGTACGAGGCGTGGTGCGCGGCCAACGGGGAGCACGCAGTGAGCCAGACCGCGTTCGGGGAGCGGCTCAATCAGCGCGGCATCGGCAAGACGCGCACCGGGCGCGGCATCCTGCGCACTGGGATCGGGCTGCGCGCCGAGGACGCGACGCCGGCGGTGACGCCTGAGCGTCAGCCGACGCCGGCGGTGACGCCTGCGGAGCCGACGCCGGCGGTGACGCATGCGGAGCCGGCCCCCGGCGGGGCGTTCATGGCGTCGCTCACCGAGGGGTTGGCGGCGCGGGGCGTGTCGGTCGAGTTGCCGGTGGCCAACGATCTGCCGGTGGTTGAGCAGGCTCGACGCCGGCTGGTCGGGGTGATCTCGCCGAAGCGCCGGCTCATCCGCTGCGATGCGGATGGGCTCGTTGACGAACACAACGGCACGCATCTGCGCTGGTTGTTTCCAGCGAACCGGGAACGCGGCTTGCGCACGTCGCCGCCGCGGACGGCGGCGACGGTGGATGATCTCGTTGCGCACTTGCGGGAGGATCTTGCGTATGAATCAGCAGATTGATCTCTTCGAGGAGCGCGACGCAGCGGCGGTGCGATGCACGGTCTGCGGCCTGCGGGATGCGCAGGCCGGGGTGGACGTGTGCCGCCGGTGCGTGGAGCGCCCGGAGGAGGCGATGACGCAGATCGATCTCATGCTGGCGTCGTTTGCGGCGCGCCAGCGGCAGGCGGCGCGCCGGGCGCAAGACGCCTGGGACGCGCTGTCAGACGAGGAGCGCCAGCGGTGGGGCGCATTCCGGGAGGCCCTCGCGCGGCAGCAGGCCGGGGAAGCGTTGCCCGACGCCATCAAGCGACGGCTGGCTATCACACTGCAGGCGTATGCGGATCAGGATCTCCGCACGTTGACCTGGGGGCTGCTGGCGATGGACACCGCGCAGCGGCTGCTGGACCATGCGAACGCCGATCTAGCTGAGGCGCAACGTCGCCGGGATCGCAAGCTCGCGGCATTGCGGGAGGCGTGCGGGGTGCATCCGGATGGCCGCTGACGAACTGCCCGCCCGACTGCGCGCCGACGGCTGGACGGTCGAGCGGGTGACGCATCGGGGGCGTCCGCTCTGGCGGGCGACGCGCCCGGGGTGGGTGCGAAGCGCCCCGACGATCGAGGATCTCGCGCGGGATTGTGGACGGGCGCCGATCCCGCTGGCGCTGGATCTGTTCGCCGGTCGGGGTAGCGCAACGGCGGCGATGCGCGACCGCGGATGGCGAGTGATCCGGGTAGACAACGATCCGGTGATGGAACCAGATGTGCTGGCGGACATTGCCACCTGGCGGTATGTTGAGGCACAGCGCCCATTGTGGCACGAGGAGATCGATGATGCCAATCCGCGTCACTGAGGCCGAGGCCGCCGCGCTCGTCCATCGCGAGAGACGGCGGGCCGGGGTCCGCCGGGGTGAGAACGCCGAAAGTGCGCTCCAGCGCGCCATTGCGGACGCGCTCGGCTACGCGGGGTGCTGGGTGGTGCGCCTCAACGCTGGTGCCATCCAGGCCGAGGGCGGGCGGCTGGTCCGGCTGGCGCCGGCGGGAACGCCGGATCTGCTCGTCGTACCACCCGGCGGGCGGGTGGTGTTTTTGGAAGTCAAGACGCCGACCGGTCGGTTGACGGCGGCGCAACAGCGCGTGCACGCGGCGCTGGCGGAGCTTGGCGCGACGGTCGTCGTCGTGCGGTCGGTCGAGGAGGCGCTGGACTGTCTGAAGGTGGGAGGAGGATATGCAGACGATAACCGATGAGTACGGCGTCGAGCAGCCAGTGCTGCTCCTGCTCCGACGGATCGACGAACTCCTCCCGTCGGACCTGGCGAGGGTCTTGCGGGAGGAGTATGAGGATGCGCGCCGGCGCTACCAGCGAGCGGCGCGCGCCCGGGAGGCGCGGGAGTGGGTGCGGCATATCGAGCGCCGGCCAGATTACCCCGACCGGCTGCCCCGGTCGGTGCAGCGGACCCTCGACCGCTACCGGGAGCTGCTGGAGCGCCAGCAGGAGTACATCGAGGGGACGTGGCAGCGACATCCAGGTCGACAGCCGCGGGGAGGGGTGGGCGATGACTAAGGTGATCGGCGTGCTCATGGCGCTGTCCGCCGGGATTATCCTGGTCGGCGCATTGCTGCAGGATCCCGATGCCCGGCGCATCCGGCAGCAGGCCGAGGCCGATCTCGCGATGCTGCGCGTCGAGCGCGTCGAGCGCATGGCGGATGTGGACCATGCGCTCGGCGTGGCGTGGCGGCTGCTGGCGTTCGGCGCGGCGCTCGGCGCGGTCGGGCTGGCAGGCCGGTGGGCGTGGCTGGCCCTCGACCGCTACGAGCGGGAGCGGATGCCGCGGGGTGATGGATTGCTGCCCGTGCCAATCGCAGCGCTGGACGAGCAAGCGGCGCTCGCACTGGAGGGCCAGCGCGCAACAGCACTGGCGGCGGCGCACGCGCACGCGCCAGCCGTCTACTCGCCGCACATCCATGTGGCGGCGCTCTCCGACCGCGAGCGGGCCGAGGTGCGGGCCATGGTGGAACGAATGCGGAAAACCTCTTGACAATAGCAGCGCCTTGTGCTATACTTACTGTCAGGAGGGGCGCCCGCGGTGGGCGCCCCGCTACGAACGGAGCACCCCCCATGATCACCCACACCCCCGCTGAACCCCTCCGCCCCTTCTTCGCGCTTGCCTTGGCCTCGGCCAAGGCGAAGGTCGCCGGCAACGACCGCTGGCTTGCGGCCATCGGTCGTGCCGAGGAAACATTCGCCGGCCTGCAGGCGCTCACGTTCCTGGAGACGGGCGAATTGCTCGTCCCAGGACGGCAACCGGGCGTGGTCTATGCCGCGACCCCCACCACCTGCCAATGCAAGGCAGCGAGGCACGGCAAGTCGTGCCGGCACCGGGCGCTGGCCAGGTTGATCGAAATCGCGCTAGGACTGCAGGCGCAGTCCCAGCGCGCCGCCCCTGCCGTCGCCGCTGCGGCCAACGGCAAGACCGCAGCGGAGGAAATCGCCGAGCTGTTCGAGTAGTCAGCCCGGCCCCTCCCGGAGGGGCCGGGCTGGAGAAAGGAGTGCCCCCATGTTCGATGATCCCACCGCACGCCCGGCTCACCAGCATGAGCCGGGCTATGATGCCCAGCGCCGTGACGAGCTGGCGGCGCTGACGGTCGAGATCGCCCTCGACCAGGGTGTCTCGCGCACGCAGGCCAGGGCGCTGGCCGAGGCGATGCTGGACGGCCTCCTCCAGGAGGCCGTCCTCTGGGACGCGCTGGTTGCCCAGGAGGCGGCCAATGGTGACGCTTGACGACATCCTGTCGCTCACCGCGGCAAGCGGTGAGCAACTGTTCACGAACGCCGAGGCCGAGACGCTTGCGGCCCTGCACGTCTCGGCGCTCGACGATCTGCCCCTCACCCCCGGCCACGCGGCGGCGTGGCTGGGGATAGGGCGGTCCACGCTGCGGGCCTGGACCGCTGCCGGGAGGGTGCCCACGATGCGCCTTCCCGGGCGCACGCTGTACCGCCTGGGCGATTTGCGCGCCGTCGAGCGTCCGCGGATTGGCAATCCGACCTGGATTTCGGGGCGCCCACGCGCGAGGAGCGTCAGCGGCCCCCGCTCCGACCGGGGCGGGGGCGAACGAAAGGAGCACACGCATGAAGCGTCAGATCGTGGTCAGCGATGATTCGCGGTTCCCGGCCATCGCCGGGAACCTTGATCGCGCCGTGGCCGGCCACGCCGGCATCGCCGTGGCCGGCGGCCATGGTCAGGCCATGGCCGCCAACTTCGGACATGCCACCGCCGGCAACCATGGCCAGGCCATGGTCGGCATGCGCGGCGAGGCACAGTCCGGCATGGGCGGATGTGCCCATGCCGGCATCGAAGGATATGCCGGCGTGGGCGATTTCGGTCTTGCCACCTCCGGCGTCGAGGGCACCTCGATTGCCGGGCGGGGCGGGACCGCCCTCGCCGGCGAGCGCGGGACGGCCCGCGTTGGCGACGGCGGCACGGCCATTGCCGACCGCTACGGCCATGCCTCCGCCGGCAAGGGCGGAACGATCATCATTCGCAACGCCGAGGGGCGCTGGGTCGTGGGCGTTGTCGGAGACGCCATTCGACCGCACGTGCTCTACCGCGTTGATGGTGACACGTTTTTCGAGGTGTAGCGTCGATCCCAGCCCCCCCGCTCAGCGGGGGGGCTTTTTTGGTTCAGATTGGGGAAGATTCCCCGCCCCAACCCCTTGACAAGTGTAGCGAGATGTGCTATACTAAGCTCAAGGTAAGGACAAGCACACCAGAAAGGAGCCCACCAATGGAACCGACTACCACCATCACCATCGACCTGGAGGCCAACCTCCCCCCCGCGAGGACGTACTTCCGGGCCACCGATGTGGCCCCGAGGCTGGAGACCGACGAAAACGGCGCGCCGGTGATCACGTGTACCAATGGCGAGAGCTACCGCGCAAGCTGGGGCGCAAGCTGGTGCCGCACCACGATTGAGCACCAGGACGAGAACCTTGTGGTTCTCCGCGTCAAATGGAATAACAAGCACGCATGCTGCCAGGGTCAGTTTTACTTCTTCGTCCGCGACCCCAGGAAGGGGTGGCGGAAGACGAACAAAACCGGTGCGACGAAGTACATCGAGGCTGCCGGACTGGACATCTAAGTTCCCAGCCCCCCTCCCCCCCGCTGAGCGGGGGGGCTTTTTTGGTTCAGATTGGGGAAGATTCCCCGCCCCAACCCCTTGACAAGTGTAGCGAGATGTGCTATACTAAGCTCAAGGTAAGGACAAGCACACCAGAAAGGAGCCCACCATGCGCACCAGTACCGAGATCGACACCGCCCTCCGCCGCCTGGGGTACTTCTTGCGCCGCGCGCGCCCCGCCATCGAGTCGCCGCGCCGGCGGTGGCAGGTTGTCGCGCTCTCCAGCCACGTCGGCTGGGACTGCGACAACCTGGCCGACGTGCGGAGCCTCGTCCGCGCGCTGGAAGAGCGTGAGACCCGCGGTCGCCGCGGGGTGGATATCATCTGGGACGGCGACGGGTGGGTCTGCGTGGACGTGGAGTAGGCTGGTCGTCGCGCGGCGGGGGCGGTCGCGCCCCCGCCGCATCACGAAAGGAGACCCCTATGCGGATGGAATCATTGGAGTGGGGGATTGGGCAACGGGACGCGCATCTGTGGCTGACGGACGATGGACGGCTGATCATCGCGTGGGGCTGGGTTGGCGACGCCAGCCACCTCTGCGCCCTCCGCGAATTGGAGGTGGTCTTGGACCGCCGCGGCGCGACCATCCTCATCACCAACGGCGATGCCGAGGATGCGGAAATGCGCGAACTGTGGCTGGAGCAGGGCGTGGACCTCATCATCGTGGAGGAGTTCGCGGGCCTCTTCGGCCCGCCCCTCCTCGGCGCGCGA
>Ga0308410_1000015_pt1 | contig 87881 bp, 74 predicted proteins | sample HotsprOSTMatCore_FD_203467 | JGI IMG/M metagenome (GOLD analysis project Ga0308410, IMG submission 203467) | Hot spring phototrophic mat microbial communities from Octopus Spring, Yellowstone National Park, Wyoming, United States -... | ecosystem: Environmental > Aquatic > Thermal springs > Hot...
TTACAATACAAAAAGTCTACCTATCTAAAAGTTGTTAGCGATAACAATACTAAAGAGCTATATCAGGAGTTCAAAGAATTCATAAAAAATGAATTTGGGGGAAGAGTTCACACTTATCCTATAACCTTAGGTTTCCTAATGATGATGAAATTGAAAATGCTCTCAAGAGTATGAATTTCTATGAGGAGCTTAAAGATTATGCTAAATTCATTTTAGGTAAGATTGAGGAAAACAATTCAAAAGTTACTGTTAACTTTCGTAGTGACAAAGTCACTATCGAGCACATAATGCCACAGAAATTAAGTGAAGAGTGGAAAAAAGAATTAGGAGCCAACTGGGAAGAGGTTCATAAAAAATACTTACACAACATAGGTAATCTTATACTTACAGAATTTAATGAGGAAATGGGTAATAAATCATTTGCTGAAAAGAAGAAGAGACTTATGGCTTCAAACCTCAGTTATAGGTTAAGTATCATCAATGAAGATACATGGAATGAGGAAAGTATAATCAGACATCAAGATAGAATGATAAAGTGGTTCCTTGAAACATTCCCGTTACCTGATGAGTATAAGCACAATAACAATTGGAAGACATCAACGGAAAGTGCTGTGGTAGAGGGTGAATATATATTTCCCTTAGACAGTGAAGATAGAAATGTCCGTTTTACCAAACCTTTGGAAATTATTACTCGTGGTAAGAGTGTGAAAGTTGACACATGGGTAGATGTATTTCTTAAGTTTATGAAATATATTTATGATTCACCTGAGTACGATTTTGATATAATCATGGACAACCAAGAAGAACTTTTTGGGAATTCAGATACTATTGTTAGGTGGGCAAAGTTGAAGGATATGATAGAAGATGACCCAGATTCCTATTGGAAGGATTACAGAACTCTTGACGGTAAAACTTACCAAGAGGTTGACAGGCTAGATAGTGAGACTCTTTTTATTAATGTAAATATGTCAGCTCGAAGGTGTCTTAGAAGAATTTCAAGTGTGATGGAGAAACTTAATATGGAAAGTGAAGAAGTAAAAATAAGGATAAAATCAGCCGAAGGCAAGAAGGAGTTAACAAATTTGTTTTAGGAATCTTAGTGCGTATTCTTGTTGAATAAATCAGTACACTCATTCAAAGTAATTAAGGGTAGGGGGAGGGTATGAAGTATTGCGTAAATTGTGGAGCACAAATTGATGATAGAGCTGAAATATGTCCCAAATGTGGTGTCAGACAGCCAACATTTGCACTAAAGCCAAAGGAAAGAGATAGAATAGTAGCATCTTTGTTGGCAATATTTTTAGGAAATTTTGGAATCCATAAATTTTATTTAGGGAAGATCGGACAAGGTATTGTTTACCTTCTCTTTTGCTGGACATTTATACCTGCTATCATTGGCTTAATAGAAGGCATAAGATACCTGTTTATGAGCGAAGAAGATTTTGACAGAATTTATAATTATAGTTTTTTTTGAAATTATAAAGAATTTTTAGTTAAATTGGAGATACTTTATAATATATCTGCTCATGAATCAAGAACTAGTAAATGTGATAAAAATCTATTCAACTGGGTCACATGCTGAATTAAGCAATTACCTAATAGGAAAATCTAAAGATACTATCATAGGAATAGTTGTTGACTTATTAACCATGTATATAAATGATAAAAATTCTTCCACAATAAGGGAATTCATTACCGTTACTCTTGCTGGATATGAGCATAAAGAAAGAAAAATAGGTTATAATGGGTTTAAGCAAGATGTTTTTGATCCTGAAAAGACCATAAAGTGTGAAGCAAAGCCAAGAAATTTTGACACTGAAGAACTTGAGAAATATAGAAGAGGTGAAAGAAAAACAAAACCAGCTAAACTTAATGGAGGAGGGAATTTTACAGATTACACTCGTGCTAGATTCGAGAGGGATAAGCAGGAAAAGGATTTGAACATTTTAGTAAGTGGATTTGTAGACGGTAGATTAATATATATTATTGAGTTTCCTTTCAACTCACATGATTTTGTGAATAATTTGGAAATGAAATTACGAAAGTGGGAGGATAAACTAAAGGGTAGTAATAGTACTAAAGGTCAATTCCTGAGAAGTTTAGATGATGACGATGAGTTTTGATAGTGTTATAAATAGAATAATTCAAGGTGATGCTTTAACAATTCTAAAACTACTACCAGACGAAATTGTAGATGTTGGTGTTACCTCACCACCTTATAATAAGGGCGAGAATAAAAAGGGATGGCTAGTTCCAAATATAAAGTATCACAGTGCTACCGATAAATTACCAGAGGAGGAATATCAAAAGAATCAAATAGATGTATTAAATGAACTTTTTAGGATAACAAAACCTGGAGGTTCCTTTTTTTACAATCACAAAATAAGATGGGAAAAAGGAATAATCATTCACCCTATGGATTGGCTGAGAAAAACAAAATGGGTCATAAGACAAGAAATAATATGGGATAGAATGATTGCTGGAAACATAAGAGGTTGGAGGTTTTGGCAAGTTGACGAAAGAATATACTGGTTATACAAACCAAAAGGTAATAACTTAATTGGCGAGGAACTAAAACCAAAACACGCATTGTTAACCTCCATCTGGAGATTTCCACCAGAACAAAAGAACCCTCACCCTGCGCCTTTCCCTTTAGAACTACCTATAAGGTGCATTTACTCTGTTATGGATGGTAGAAAAGGAGTAGTAATTGACCCTTACTGTGGGAGCGGAACAACCTTGGTGGCTTCAAAAATTCTAGGATGCGATTACATAGGAATAGAAATCTCTGATGAGTATATCAAGTTCGCTGAAGAAAGATTAAGAAACTACGAAAAAGAAATAGAAATTGCGATGAAAGAAATAGAAAAACATGTAGTAACAAAGACTTTTAAAGAAAGAAAAGAAAAAGGAGAATTCACAGGCAAGTACGGACCAACAAAAAATAGATTTGATAATAGCCTAGAAAAAGAAATAAGACTCTTTTAAATGCTCTAAATTACCTAGTAAGGAATTTATTAAGTTTTTTATTTAAGTTAACATAATTTCTATTATGGGAAAAACAAAATAGCAAAATTTAGCATCTTTTCAAAATTTGGTGTAAATCATCTCTGCTTATACTTTATAATTTGTTTTAAGCTCTAACTATGGACATTATAATAATTGACAACGTAACAAAGTCGTACAGGGAAACAAGCGGTGAAAGGTTTGTTGTATTCAAGAATTTCTCACTTGCTATAAAAAAAGGTGAATTTGTTGCTATTACTGGTGAAAGTGGCTCAGGCAAAACAACACTGATGAACATTATAGGTTGCATTGATGATATTGATGACGGGAAAATAATAATTGATGGCACTGATGTAACATCACTAGACGAAGATGAGCTAGCCAAATTCAGAAACCAAAAGATAGGATACATTTTCCAAAATCATTACCTACTGAGAGGCTTCAATGTCCTTGAAAATGTGCTTATACCTTCAATAATCAAGGGCTACTTCTTTGAAAAAGAATACATAAAAAAAGCTGAAGAGCTATTGAAAACACTAGGAATTGGCGAAAAGCTTCACAGAGAGATAACGCAGATATCGGGCGGTGAAAGGCAAAGAGTAGCAATAGCAAGAGCACTAATAAATTCACCTGAAATAATAGTAGCAGATGAACCGACAGGAAACCTTGACCCAAAAAACTCAGAAATTATTTTTAATCTTTTCTACAACTTAGTTAAGGAACTAGGCAAGACTTGTATAGTAGCTACACACAATCTAAACCTTGCAAAGAAGGCTGATAGAATTATAGATCTATCCCCTCAAGAAGTCAGAATAAGAGAGCTACCGGAGAATTCTACCTACTGATTCATTAACAAGGTCAATTATAAATTCTCTTGATGGATAGACAACTATACTTGATAGTTCATCAAGACTGAAGAACCCAAAACCTTTGATTATTCCATCGTCCTCAGTGAGCTTAACACCTGACACGTCAGCACGAACATAGAAATACAAGTCAAGTATATGCCTGATTTTATCTTCAGGTATGAAATCTCTAGCCTTCAGAAACTTTATAGATTTGACATCAGTAATATCTAACTCTTCTTTAAGTTCTCTAAGAAGTGATTCTTCAGCAGTTTCCCCAAACTCAACTCCCCCACCAGGCAAAACAAAATATTCTTTACCATCCTTAACATGGTTAACAAGAAGTATTCTATTCTCTTCATCTAAAATCACAGCTTGAGCCCTAACTCTTATATTAGCCATAACTTACCAACTAATTAAAAAAATTTTACTTGAGGATCATAAGCTAATTCAAATTAAAGAGATATGCCCCCTACTCTTCCCCATAATACACTACTCTGAAGCCTTCCTTTATCATTTCTGTTTCAAAATCACCCTCTCCGTGCCTTTCCTTCCTTCTTAGAAAAATCTTAGTCAACATACTAGATCTTGTACAAGATTTTCTAATATGTTTAACCTTTTGAGTAATGAAGTCAGAAACTAATTTTCTAACTTCTTCTGATTCATGATTAAATTTTAATCTCTTCGAAATTTCCTTGAATCTTCTTTCTAACTCCTCCATAAAGCCCAAAACAATACCTAGTAAGTAGCGTATGTGAATGAATGCTACAAGATTCATACCATACTTTTCAGTAAGTATTGGTATCATTGCACTAAACACTTTATAAACCTTGTCTACTGCTATGGACGACATAATTTCAATGTGATGAATTATTCGAGGTATCGGACCAAGAACTGTTACCTTAAAATCTTCACCCAGAATTTTCTCAATCTTTTTGTTAAGTATAATATACTGTTTGTTTTCTTTATCAAATCTTGAGAGAATGCATGGTACTTTTCTGTAACTCGGCATAAGGTACGGACTGAGTGAGAAATCATTTTGTGAGAGTCCTATATAGCCATCATAGATATCTATGAAAGCTTGAGCTTCAGCTGCCGATGGATATCCTAATGCCTCATTGATTATCCAGACTTTAGTCTCCTCATCACCTTCCTCGAAAGCCAGCTCTGCTAGACACCTTAAGTAGTATTCGATCTCATCGTATGCAGTGCTGCCACCGCCAGCGAGGAATTCTAAGCAATCAAGTGAGAGTTCAAAATTTTCAACTGGATCGTCAGGGAAGTAGTCAAATTTTAATCTTGCATAACGCCTCAAAATATCTACAGCCTCATAAACCCTGTCGATTTCCTCTTCATTCTCTGGCTTATAATTTCCTGATTCAAAGTCTTGTATCATCCTCAAAACTCTTTTATCTACCTTATTCATATTTATACAATACCTTAATTTTGATTTTTAAATTAAGTTATCCTCAATTTTTTATTTTTTGTAGTGTTGTTGTTTGGTTTTGGGGGTGCTTTGTTGTTAAGGTCGTAATCCTTTTTGAAAAACAATGTTTTAAATATTATAATACTTATCAAGTATCAAGGAGGTTTATATGAAAAGAATATTTTCTTTCTTAATTCCAGCAATTGTGATAGCACTTTTGCTTGGAATTAACTTTAACGGTGCATATCCTCAGAAAATTTCAGAGCAGCAGGAAGTAGCAATTTTTAAATCATACTACACATACGATATACCACCTAACGTTGTCAACAAACTTGATGATGGGATTGTCAATCTCTTCGCTACGATGAAAAGATTCAAACTACAAGGCTACCAGTTTAGACTATCAGAATCAAACCTAGAAGCCTTCATTGATAGACTTAGTAAACTTAAGGAAGAAAAAATAACAAAAGATCAAAAATTCGTTGACCCCAAATGGGGAACAATAACAATAAGTCCTGGGGACTTAGAAAAATTATTGAAATCAGCGTATATAATCATACCAAATATAAAATCTTATGGTATTCAAGAAAGAACAAGTGCTAGTTTCGGCATTTACTACGAGGTCACAATGGGTGTATCACTAAAGGTATTTGACCCTAGCTCAAAGGAAATAATCCATGTAATAGATGTTAAGACTACAACCAGCGGTGAAAGTAGCCCACTCATTGAGATGATAACAGGTATAAGAGGTAGAAATTTAACGAAAGAGGAAACAGTAAATAAATGCGTGGATGACATCTTAGAATTGATAAAATATGAGCTAAGAAAAGTGGAAATATTCAAATTGTATACAACAATAAATGACATATCAAACGGCAAGTATTTCATAGAGCTTGGTAAGAATTACGATATAAATCCGGGGATAGAGCTTGATGTAATCGGCGAAAAGAAAATCACAATAGGAGGCAAACAAAGAACTATAAAAGAATACAAAGGATTAGTTAGAGTAGTTAATGTTGAGGAAGACTTCTCTGAAGTGATACCAATATTCGGAGAGCCAAAAATCGGCGATCAACTAGTTGACGGATTAAGATTCGGAGGGATATTCAAGTTGTTTCTTGGGATACAAAATGTGGAATATGGTAATCCCGAAGATACCACCTTACTATACTATTTCCGTAACGAGTGGGACGGAATGGTAAACGGAAATAGATTTTTATTAGGATTATCTTTCATGAATGATGGTACATTCGCTTTTCTTGAACCTCAGATAGACTTTTATCTTCTATTCTCATCACCGTTCACACTGAATCTTTCAATAGGTGCTAACTATTCAATATACCTAAGAAATCTAAAAATTAAGCCGCATTTAGGATTTGATTTAATGGGTGCATTCACATACCTCGGAACTATATGGTGGTGGTGGTATTGGCTAGATTTTTATGTAACTACTTTCTCACTAGGCTTTAATGGAAGCCTCAGCATAGAGTATCTCTTCTCCAAGTACGTAGGATTTTCATTAGAAGGTGGATACAGGTACACCTTCCCCGTATGGGATTTCATAACAGCGTATGATAGTTTTGGAAATGAATACCAATCGGGTTTGTTTAATTCTTCACTTATTCCTCTATTTGCACAGAGAGGAATTTTTGCCAATGCCTCGTTAGTTATAAGATTTTAGTTAAAATTATACTACCAGGGGGCGTAGCCCCCTGCGAAAATATTGATAATAACTTGATAACTCTTTTATAACATAAAGTAGATTTATGTTCTCAGGTTTGATAAGATACGTAGGCACCATTTCTAAACCTCTTCCAGGAATGAACGAAGGTGAAATAACCATAGAAAACACCGAATTACCAAAACTTGTAGAGATTGGTGGTAGCGTTGCTGTCAACGGTGCCTGCCTAACACTCACAAAAAAAACTAACAATTCTCTTACATTCTTTGTAAGTAAGGAAACAGTTGAAAGAAGTACATTAGGTAAACTAAACCAAGGAAGAATCGTAAACCTTGAGTTACCCATAACACCTAGTTCTCTCCTGGATGGACACATTGTGCTTGGACATGTGGATACGGTAGGAAAACTGATTAGCGAAAACACCACCGAAGGTAAAAACAGCAGTATAAGGATTACGATACAAATAAAGAAAGAATTTATGAAATATATTGTACCAAAGGGCTCAATAGCAGTAGATGGAATAAGCCTAACGATAGCAGATTACAACGACTTAGAACATACTTTCTCTGTGCAAGTCATACCGTACACATTTGAAAACACAAACTTGAAGTATTTGAACCTTTATGATGAGGTGAACGTAGAGTTTGACATAATCGGAAAGTATGTTGAAAGGCTATTAGAAGCAAGTAAAAAAATCTTAACTATGGACAAACTCAAAGACTTCTTAGGGACTTAGAGAGCATCTCTTCAGCGTATTTTATACCTACCTCGGTTTCATTACCTATCATTCTGGCTATTTCTTTCTTTCTTTCCTCTATTGATAGCTCCTTAACTATAACTTTCGTCTTTGCTCCTTCGAATACCTTTTCTACTTTAAAGTGTGTCTTTGCTCTCACAGCAACTTGAGGTAAGTGTGTTATGACAATTATTTGTCTTTTCTTTGCTATTTCCTGAATCATTTCTCCAACAACATTAGCAGTATTGCCTCCTATGCCAACATCAATTTCATCGAACACCATCATATCAACTTCACTCACATCAGATAAAACATTCTTGAGTGCTAACATTATCCTTGATATTTCGCCACCTGAAGCAACTTTCCTAAGAGGCTTGAGCTCTTCTCCCGGATTTACAGAAATCAGAAATTCAACCCTATCTATACCTGTCTCATTGACATCTATCTTCGTACCTTCTATCTCAAAAATGCCATCATCAGTTTTATAGTACTTAAAGTCTGTCTTGAAAATAGCTCTTTCCATTGCCAATTCCCTGAGTTTCTCCATTACAAGCTTATCAAACTCCTTCGCTTTGTTCATTCTCTTCTTTGACAAATCCAAGCATTTATTCCTCAACTCACTAACCAACTTCTGGTATTCAGATTCAAGCTTTCTGAGTTCTTCATCCCCCGTTTCTACTGCCTCAAGCTCTCTTTTACACTCTTCCTTATACTTTATTAGCTCGGAAACACTAATTTTGTTGTACTTCCTCTTCAGTGTTCTTATGAGGTCAAGCCTCGAGTTTATATACTCAATCTCTTCAGGTGATAGGTTAATTCTATTCTTGAAGTCTTCTAGAATGTTTCTAATTTCCTTTATTGTTGATTCAGCTTCCTCTAGCTTGGATATCAGGTTGTTAAACTCTTCGTTATAGCGCGTTGCACTTCTTAAATTTGTGATAACTTTTCCTATTGATGACAAAACAGAGAATTCACCTTCATCAAGAAAAACCAAGGATTCATTTACTAGTCTAAAAAGAGCTTCAAAGTTGGTTATGAACTTAAACTTTTCCTCAAGATCTACATCTTCATTTTCCTTGAGATTCGCCCTTTCAAGCTCATCAACAGTAAATTTTAGAAATTCAATTCTCTTTTCCTTCTGAGATAGAATTTCACTAAGTTCGTTTATCTTGTTTTTTAGGTCAATAACACTGCGGTACAAATTTGCTATAACTTCTCTATCTTTATGGAACTTACCAAATGCGTCCAAGTAATCAATGTGAGTTTTCTGGTTAAGTAAGCTTTGATGTTCATGCTGGCCGTGGAAGTCTACAAGCACTTCTGAAAGTTCAGAGACCCTAGAAACACTTTCAGAAAAGCCGTTAATAGTTATTTTGTTTCTGCCGCTTGTGTCATATTCTCTTCGGATTATTAGTTCATTACCGTCAATGTCAAAGCTCAAGCTTTTTATTTTGCTTAGAATGTTTTCATCAGTTATGTTAAATACTGCTTCGACAATAGCTTTCTGTGCCCCCGTACGTACCACTGAACTGTCTGCTCTATCACCTAGCGAGAAGCCGAGGGCATCAACAATTATTGATTTACCTACTCCACTTTCACCCGTAAAGACATTGAAACCATCACTAAACTCAACTTCTACATCGTCTATTATTGCATAATCTTTTATCTTTATTCTCAATAACATAGGGCTAATTTTAAAATTTTCTCAGAGTTTCTATCATCTTATATGATTTGATGCTTCCAGTTCTTTGGCTAGGTCACTCTGCATGTGGCATTTTTTATATTTTTTCCCGCTGCCGCACCAACAAGGTTCGTTAGGTCCTGGTCTCTTCACGGCTCTTATTGGCTGAACTTTTTCGTTTCCTGTTGTAGCACCTTCGAAGGGATTCATTCTAGCCGCACCAAACTGCCCCATCTCTTCATGTTTCACTGAAACCTTGTCTAGTGATACTAAAGTTTCAGTTGGTACAACACTTTCAGTTATTCTCATTCTTCCGAGGACAAACACAAGCTCCCTTCTTACATTCTTCATCATCTCATGAAAAGCTTCTGCAGCATCTAGTTTAAATTCTACTAGTGGATTCCTCTCACCGTAAGACCTAAGCGAAATACCTTCCCTAAGCTCATCAATCTTGTATAAGTGGTCTATCCATTTCATATCGGTTATATTGAGTAGCGTTACTTTAATAGCCTCGTAGAACACTTCTTCAGGAATATTGTAGCTAATTCTTTTCTTTAGTGTTAAAAACACTGTTTCGGCTAACTTATCAGCGAGCTCCTCGATATCTCCGTACTTTCCTAATTCTTCCCTCAGAGAGTCTGTGGAAACTTCTATTAGGAAGGCTTCCTGTAGCAAAGATGACAATTCCTTCCAGTTGAATGAGCTGCCAATAATTATTCTCTCCTCTTGGTCAATTATGTAGTCTGCTATCATTTTCTTTACTACGTCTAGCAACCCCTCTTTTCTTAGGATTTTGTCACGAAGTGAGTAAACAGTGTTCCTTTGCTCGTTCAATACATTATCATACTCTAATAGGTATCTCCTTATCTCAAAGTTGTATTTCTCAACTCTCTTTTGTGCATTTTCTATAGCTGATGTTAACCATGGGTGCTCTAATTCTTGACCATATTCCCAGTTTAGAGCATTAAGCATCCTCTTAAGTCTATCTGAGCCGAAAAGCCTCATGAGTTCATCCTCTAGCGATACATAAAACCTCGTGAATCCGGGATCTCCTTGTCTACCTGCTCTACCTCTAAGCTGATTATCAATTCTTCTTGATTCGTGTCGTTCTGTACCTATTACATGTAAACCTCCAAGCTCTTTGACTCCTTCACCCAATTTTATATCTACGCCTCTACCAGCCATGTTTGTAGCTACAGTCATTGCAAATTTCTTTCCTGCCTCAGCTATTATTTTTGCCTCCTTTTCATGGTTCTTTGCATTCAAGACGTTGTGAGGTATTTTCTCCTTTCTTAGCATCTCAGAAAGCATTTCTGATTTCTCAACTGATATGGTACCAACGAGCACAGGTACACCTTTCTTGTGAAGCTCCTTTATCTCTTTTACTACTGCTTCAAACTTTTCTTTTTCGGTAGCATAAATTTTATCATTTGAATCAATTCTCCTTACAGGTTTGTGAGTAGGTATAACTACAACATCGAGACCGTATATTTTCCAAAACTCTTCAGCTTCAGTTTCAGCAGTACCAGTCATACCAGCTAGCTTTTTGTACATTCTGAAATAATTTTGAAATGTTATCGTTGCTAATGTTCTAAATTCTTGCTTTATCGGAAGTCTCTCCTTTGACTCGATTGCTTGGTGTAGCCCATCACTCCATCTTCTACCAAACATGTACCTACCAGTAAACTCATCTATTATCACGACTTCACCACTAACAATTGAGTAGTCAACATCTCTTTTGAATAGGTGATGAGCTCTCAGTGCCTGTGTAATAGCATGAACTAATATAAGGTTCTTCGGATTTGTTGCATTAAATAACCCTTTGATTCCTGTAAGCTCCTCAACTCTTTTCATTCCTTCTTCCGTAAGGTATGCATTCTTCTCCTTGAGGTCTACAACAAAATCACCTGTACCAGGTATTGGCTTATTTTGTTCGTTAACCTGCGCAGGCTTAAGCTTCCTAGCTATATTGTCAGCAAGTATGTATACCTCAACAGATTCGGTAGAGGGACCAGAAATTATTAGTGGAGTTCTTGCTTCATCAATAAGTATTGAGTCAACCTCATCTACTATCGCATAGTGGTGCCCCCTCTGTACTTTGTCTTCAAGGGAATAAACCATGTTGTCTCTTAAGTAATCAAATCCAAACTCGTTGTTTGTACCATAGGTGATATCTGCTTGGTACGCTTCTTTCTTTGTTGCGTTTTTTAAAGTAACTCTAAAGTACTCAATAGCTTCCTTATTTATAAGCTCTTCAGGCAGAATATCATCAGTGAAATCCCCTCTAGGCCATGCCCTAATGTCATTCTCTATGGCAAAGTTCGCCTTCTCAGAATTTAACCAATCAACTACATAACTTCTATCATTTGGATTTATCACTCCCACAGTAGCACCAAGGAAAAGATAAATAGGTCCCATCCACTCAGCATCTCTTCTAGCTAAATAGTCATTAACTGTAACAAGCTGAACATTGTTTCCAGTAAGTGATTCCACAAACAAAGGAATAGTAGCTACAAGTGTCTTACCTTCTCCTGTCTTCATTTCCGCTATCTTACCTTGGAAAAGAACAGTAGCACCTATAAGCTGCACATCAAAGTGCCTCATCCCTAGTGTTCTCTTCGCAGCTTCTCTAACTAAAGTAGCCCCCATCACAAAATCATCTTCATCTACCCTACCCTTAGCTTTAACCTTGCTCCTTAGTTCATTAGCAATGCCGACTATTTCTTTATTTGTTAACTTGTCATACTCTTTTTCTAACTCGTTTATTTTTTTAACTATCGGTTGAATTTTTTTTATATCCCTTTCGTGCTTAGTACCAAAAATCTTATCCAGAATTGACATAAATAAACCCCCCTCATAATTTTTGGAATGTTTACAAAATTAACATTGTAATGTAATTAATATTACTCCAAATTACGGTTTGAAGTCAAAATATATTCCCTCTTGCTTTTTGGTTGTTTGGTGTTTTTTTGTTTGGTTTTTTGGTTGATTTTTTGTTTTTTTAACAAACAAGTTAACATAATTTTCTTATTTCTAGATCTTCAGTATTCACTGCTTACTCAAACTAGTGTTACTTAAAACTCCAATTCCAACTTACCTCTCTTGGAATGATAACCAAACTTATAATCCCTTGATATTGCCCATATACCGCTAACTTTTCCTTTTAGTTTTACGTTATTCAACTTGTTAGGTATAGAGAATTCAACAGTAACAATATCATTGTCTTTACTAAAAGCAAAACTTTTGACTTGCTTCTCCTTTACAGTTTTATGGCTATGCCCTACTCCAATGTACTCATCAATAACATAATTTGTTCCATCCTTTGTTGTTATAACAAACATATATGCTCCATCCATTCTGGGAGATCCCAAAGCAATAGAAAACCAACCACTAGAAGTACTTTGTATACCAATGAGGACCTCATTATTCGTAGAACTAACGTAAACCTTTAATTCTTTCGTAGGTTCATAAACTTTCTTATACTCGTTCGTACCAATAACACCATCAACAACCTTCCCAGACCCCTGTAAAGTAAACAAACAAACTAAAAATGAGAAAATAATCAACCTAGCCATAAAACCTCCTTTCAATTAAGGATAAGAAACTCTACTTAATAAGTTCAAGTTAATAAAAGTGTAAAGAGGCTACGCCTCTCTTCACTCTTTAAATAATAAGAAAGTGCTACTAAGCGCTACACTTTATTTGATTTAGAGAGTTTTTTCACCTCTTTTTAACCTGCAAAGTAATGTTCAAACGATATGCAAGGAATTAAGTAAGTTGATTTAGGTAAAGGAATTTTCTTAAAATATTTATTAAGTTAGGAGGTTTTAATGCCTAATATAAAATCAGCTGAGAAGAGAGTAAGGCAAAGTAAAAAGAGGTATCTAAGAAACAAAGCTTGGAAGGAAAAAGTCAAAGCACTCAGAAAGGATATTATAAAGTATGTTTTGTCTGGTAATGTTAACATTGAAGAGCTTAAAAAGAAGTGGAGAGAGTTCCAATCAACAGCTGACAAAACGAAAACAAAGAATGTTTTCAAACCTAACAAAGTTAGTAGATTAAAGAGTAGACTTTTGGCATTTATTGCTAAGCATGGAGTAGACATTTCAAAAATTGCTTCTTAATCAACTTGACGGGGCGTAGCTCAGATGGTTAGAGCGCATGCCTTGGGAGCATGAGGTCCCCGGTTCAAGTCCGGGCGCCCCGAATTAAATGTTTCCTTTTCTCTTAATTTCTATTACTCCGCTACCCTTAAACCCAATAACCTGAGTAATCGGGAATTTATAATTACCGTAGATTTTATTAAGTGGTATCATAGTACCCGAGTTGAAACCAACCTTATTGTATTCTAAAACACCATCCATAACCTTACCAAAACCATTAACAACAAGGCTAGCCACTACGATATCCCTAAATTCCAGTTCCAAAAGTTTAGCTGAAGTGTCATAACCTATATCAAATCCCCTCACTCCTCTATTTGAAACAACGGTACTATTGCTAACTTCCCCCAAAACACCGAGATTCTCAATCTTAAGTGAAGAAGTTCTAAATCTACTCTCATTGGTACTTTCACCTTCAGGTAGAACAGGAATTAAAATGTCAAGAAGGTAATGCAAAAGTACATTATCAACAACCTTATTACCTTTGGAATCCATATAAAAAGATAAATTACTAAACGATTCTACAAAAGAAGAAGGAAGTCCCTCAACTTTGATATTACTGAATTTCAAAAAATAATAGTTCTTACCCTTCTCCCCCTCAAAAACATTCATTTCAACATCAGATTTGATAACAATATCACCAGTGTAATTAATGAAAAGATACGAGAAATTACCACTAGCCCTTAACTCAAGTGAATAATTATAAACTCCTCCCGGCACATACCTGTATTCAATCTTACTAACTTCTCTAGGAGGTACACAAGAAGAAACCCCAAAAAACATTATAATCACAAAAGCGATAAACATAACTCTCTTAAACATAACCATCTTCATAATAGTTTGATTCTAAAAGTTTACTTTGTGCATTCGAAAGTTTATTATAAACAAGTATCGTATTAAAAAATTCAGCTCCTCTAAAAATACTTTTAAGGCTGGCTTAATTGGGTTAGGAACTTTTTGTATGTTCTCAGGTCGTTCTAAAATGTTTTCTTAGGTTGATTTAACTAATTAATTAAGGTGTGAATGTTCCTGAAGGTAGGTATAACTTTTTTATTGTTAAGTTGTTTTGGAACTGCTTAATGTTAGTCTAAGGTTTGCTTTTGTTTTTGTCCTTGGTTGTGTATATTTTGTTACTTTTTTTGGTAAAAAACAAGTTAACATAATTTTTTAAAGATAAAAAATTTTTTAAGGGAGCCGTGAGGCTCCCTTTAAAACTATTATTGTTTCCTGTAAATAAGCACTCCGTACTGTGGTATGTTTATGTTAACATTGCCACTACCGGAATAGCTAACATGGGATGTTAGGCTAGAATCAAACCCGGAATCACCATAGGCACCACTCGGATGTGCAAATATCAAGTTCCATGTACCTGCACTAGGGAATGGTATTCCATAACTTGTGTATCCCCTTTCATTGTAATTAATTATCACATATATGTTACCACCTCTACTGAAGCCTATGACTTTATCAGTATTATTCACATGAATAACCTGTATATCAACATACCAAGGTTTGTTTATTTCTGTTTTTCTTATATTTATCAAATCCTTTACGGCTCTCATGGTGTTAGACGCTCTAGTATTTGTTAAGTTAGCCCATGTTATAGGTTGGTCATCTTTGAAGTATTCTTGATTACCAGAATAATACCCCTCTAGAAACTCATCACCCATGAATATCATTGGATAACCTCTAGCCATTATTGCAGTAGCCAAAGCAGTTATAGTCTGAGCCTGTGCGCCATATTCACTATTCCCCCAACCCCTGTCTTTCAAATCTCTTGCTGGTCTTCTCTTACCATTAGCAACCTCATCGTGTGAACTCAAATACTGTACCGCCACCAAGCCATAAGGATTTTGATTATCAAATCCATTATCCAACCCACTACATTGTATATAACTTGATATGTTATTTATATCAACAGCCAATGGACCAGATGTGAAGAGATTCTTAAGCTCATGTGAAAGGTTAGCATTCCACTGTGAATCAAATCCAGCACCACCAGCACTAACCTTTCTAGTTACCCAAGCATCATTAGGCAAATGCTCAGCAATCAATATAACATTAGGTCCATACCCATCGCTTGAAGCAAAATTTCTTAACTGAGTTGTGACACGCTGTAAGAAGCCCCAATCGTTTATGTATGCAGTAGCATCAAACCTAAAGCCATCAATTCTGTAGTGTTTCATCATGTATTTAGCACTTTCTACTAAGAATTTTTCAACAATAGGATTTGAATAATTGAACCTTGGTCCCCAAGGAGTAGAACCACTATACCAGTATGTTTGAGGATTACTCCAATCGAAAGCAGGATCAATTGCTGCTATTATATCGTCTCCGGGTCCTATGTGATTGAAAACAAGGTCAAGTATTACAGCCATACCTCTTTTGTGTGCTTCGTCTACGAATTTTTTGAATGTATTGACAGTAGTCAGATTAGTACCAACATAAGCAGTTTCAGGAGCATAAAAGAGAACATAGTTGTATCCCCAAGATTGGTCACCGGCAAACTCCATAATAGGTAGAGGCTCTATAGCAGTGACACCTAAATTAGTCAGGTAATCAAACTTATTTATAGCGGTTTCAAAACTTCCCCAGCCGTAATAATCTCCTGGTCCATTGGTATAGAAAGTTCTTATGTGTAACTGATATATTATTGGATACTCATACCCAGGTCTCTGCCAACTACTAGATTGCCAAGTGTACGAAGAATGGTCAATAATCACCGATTCATTACCTACAGTATCCATAGCAGGTGAATAAATATTCTTCTTAGCTCCAGGGTCAGAAACCCAATGCAAACTTGGGTCATTGTACTTTTCTATAACGAATTTATACTTTTGCCCGGGAGAGGTATTTGACACTATAGCCCACCACCAAACCCTATCCTTACTAAGGTACATATCTACTTTTTTCCAATCACTAAAGTCCCCCGCTACCCAAACTCTCCTAACATTCGGAGCGTAGAACAAGAAGTAAGTTACACCACTACCCTGATACTCAGCACCGAACCACTCAAAAACTTTGTTAGTTGGCGGGTCCCTGTAAATGTTTGTCTCATACTCAAAGAAATACGGAAAACTCTCCCACCAATTAGCAGGCGAATGAACAAAAACCTTCCCCGGCGTAGAAACCGAGTAAGAAACAAAATTCGTAAGGTAAACATTAGTACCCACAACATTTGAAACCTTAATAACATTTGAGTTAGTTATCGTATAAAGAGGTATAGTTATAATCCTATCATACATGGGACCATTCTCACTTTTTATTGGCTCCTGAGGACTCCAAGAAGGATTAGCTCTAAGCTTTATACCTATCTTCCTCCTAACATCAAAATTTGTTATCTTGAATACAAAAAATTCGTTGTAATTACTTAGCTTTGAAACATATCCATTCTGCCCATTGTCAGTATACCAATAATAAAGTTCATGAGTTGACCAAGTATTTAAGTTAGCATTTGTGTAAACATAAACCAAAAGTTCAGTAGGCAAAGGCTCATAAACATTAGAAATAATATTAACAACATAAAGACCATTAGTCTTGTATACATTAGTTCTGACCTCTACATTCGTAGTTACTTCATAAGTACCTGTTACCATCGGTGCATGTGTGCAGCTATATAAGAAAGAGAAAACCAAAACAAAAAGAGTTAACAAACCAAATACCCTATTCATACATTACCTCCTAATAAGAAATGGTATAATTAGAAGACCATACCCTTATGACATTTGTAAAGTGCCCATCGTTAGTTGTGATTTCATTAGATGGACTTTCAGGCAATACAAACAAAGCACTATTTCTAGGATCCCCATCAGGTCTACCTAATACAACTATAGTTGATAGAGTACTACCATTAGTCAAACCTATCAAGCTAAGCGGTATTGCCGCCTCCCAACCAACATTGTTATTAACACCAAACATACAACCATTCAAAAAGTCAGATGTCCAAGTATTTGCTACATTAGTCCAACTAGTAGAAGATGCAACATAAACAGCAGCACCGTTTATTTGATTTGACCCCCTTAGCCTAATCTGTATCTGTATGTCAGGGTAATTGCCATTCGTAGGCTCAAAAACAAACCTTCCAGGTTGAGAAGAACCCACCCAAGCATCATTAGATAGCCCACTAGGTGAGTTAGTATCAATTGAGATAGAAATCTTTAGCCCATTGTCACCTAAATTAGGTATATTCCTGTTACTAACGAATATATAAAGGAAATACGAATCATTTGTAACCCTTATAGAGCTTAAGCCATAGCCAAGGTAATTAGTATTCGTTGAATACGCAAGAAGTTTAGCACCATTCCAAGACGATTCATAATTACCATCTATCAAGAAAAGAGACTTTAATATTGTCATACTTACTTCATTCGGAATACCCTTAGATGAAACTGCCCTAACCCTCACATAATTAAAGCCACCAGCCAAAGAAAGAGAGTTTGAAAAATGAATTGCTTTTACTAAGTTCGTCCAAGAAGTTGAAGGATTAGTGATTGCCACATTAGTAAAATTCGTTAAAGAATTTGACACTATGACACTAACATTAGTTATATCATCAGGTAATGAAACTTCAGTTATTCCTAATATACTCACATCTGTAGATGTGATAATAAAATTTGTTGAAAAATTTGTAATTCTAACCGATGGAATGTTAGAAACGAACAAGTTAAAGCCCTGAGAATAAACATTCCCGTTAGTAGTTACTGATGAAACGATAAGGTAAGCTAATGAAAGATTGGTAGGTAAAACAATGGGTATATAAAAGTTAGTAGTAGAAGTAAAAACAGCATTAAAAACCCCAACATTTGAGACATCAGCATACAAAGCTTGAAGGTAATTAGTGTTTGTTATAGTCCCAAAAATCCTAAAAACATACTGAACAGTATTTCCATCATTAATTGACAACGAAAAAACAGCATTAGAACTGCTATTAGTTAAGAAGTATGTATTAGTTTGATAATTGGTTGAGTAATTGGTATTCACAACAACTTGCGTCTGTTGAGTAGCACAGAAAGAAAGGGAAAACAAAACAACAAAAGAAAGAACAAACAAACCAACGTACTTCATAATTCCACCTCTATACAAATATAATAATACAAACTTTTTTAAGTATCAAATATATCCAACCCCTCTCTAATTTCAACTCCCCTCTATTCTAAACCTCATCCGTATATACCTTCGCAATCCCTCTCCTTTCCTAATTCCAACAATTTTTTCAACACAATTATAGTTTTTACACATTTACTTATTTACTTTCTATAACACAAGTGCTATTTAGCACAAGTGCTTTTAGCACGAGTGCTATAAGCAATTTGAATGTTTTGCCTTCAAACACCTTTATAAGTCCTATTTAAAAAGTGCTATGAAGCACCCCATCCAATTAAGTAATGAAGTTAACCCTTTAATCATTCTCTCGTTTAGCTACTAAAGAGTTAAGAGAGGCAGAGCCTCTCTTCAACCAATTAGGGTTGGCGGGTTTCTATTGCTCATTGACTCTTATCTGCTCAACTACCGTCATTCTGATTGTCTTAAAGAATATAATAAGTGCTGAAATAATAGGTATCAAAACCCCTACAACCGAAGAAATCAGTATCAAATTAGGTTTAACTATTATCTTCACCATAACTGAAGTAGTCAAGCCCGGTGGCGGTGGCATGTATATGCCACCTAAAAGATTTATAATATTAGCAACACCCAATCCTAACAAAACCCCCATAACTGTAGAAAAAACCCCCATCACAAAACCTTCATAAAAAAACATCTTGAAAATAGTACCATTGTTAGCCCCAAAACTCCTTATAGTCCCTACCTCAGTAATCCTTTCAAAAAACGACATCAAAGATGTTATCAATGAAACAAAAAACACAACTATGACTATTATTGAAAGTATTATCCTAAAGTACCCACCATAAAACTCAACAACCTGGACATAATACCCCGCATGATAAAGCCAATCCGTAACCTCTAACCTCCACCCCCTACTAGATATTTCCTTCTCTATCATCCTTTTAATTTCACCTGTTTTATCAGTATCATTAAGCAAAACAACAATTTCTTGTACATAAGGGAAACCTATTAGTTCCTGAGCCGTTTTTAGGTTCATCCTCACAATCCTTCTGTCAAACTCCTCAGAGTAGCTACCTACAATACTCTTAACATTGAAAGCCATTGCATTCTGTTCACCGTCAACCTTAACAACTGTCAGGAAAAACTGACTACCCAGCTTTAAATCCATCTCCTTAGAGAGCGTATAACCTACTTCTACATTATCCTTATCCTTTGACCTCAAACTAATACCCTCTTTGTGCGTAACAAAAGTAGCAATTAATCCCTCCTCTTCAGGTATACCCCCCCTAACATTGACAATCTTTGACCTACCGTCAGGCGTATTCATCAAAGCCATGTACTCAAGCCTAGGTGTAACCACAACAACATCCGGTAAACTCTTCAAAAACTTCATCACCTCATCAAAATTATCTATCTTATAGCCAAAGTGATTAACATCTCTATTCTCTAGAAAACCTTTTGGGTAGATTTGTATATGCCCAAATTGGCTTCTTATCATTGATTCCCTCAGCCCCCAATAATTGTATTCATAATAACCACCTATTATTATGATTGACAAAATACCTACTAAAATCGTGCCACTAACAAGCAAATTCCTTCTCCAGTGCCTTATTAAATTCCTTATAGCCATAACTAATTCCATAGCCACCTCCTAAAAGTTATAAGCCCACCCCAAATAAACATTACCAAAGTACCTTGATGGCAAAAGCGAAAATTCCCCTCCATTCGGCAACAAAACCACACCTTCACCTTTTACAAAAAACCCCCAAGGACTATCATACTTCACCTCAGCACGTGTAAGAAAATCACTAGGATACGACCAAACAAAACTCACACCTCCATCAAATCCCTCAAGAAGAGAATTATCAACCTGCCAATGTAACACTGAATACATTAGCGAATACTCCATAACCCTAAAGTTAAACAAAAAGTTTATATACTGAGAAACAGCATGATATATTCCATACCCCGTAAGAGCCCTTAACTCATCAGACAATTTTTTGTAATCATCCCAATCTTCACCATTAAGCCCACCAAAGTTATACACCCACTCTAGATATAGAGTACCAAACAATTCCGGTAAATGATAACTACCTCCTAAAGAAAATTTGTATGTAATATCAAAACCCTTCGGTTTTGAGAGATTAAAGCTCTTATTCTCTAAATCAGGCTTCAATATCCATGTTTTGTCCATTGCTGAAAATTGAGAATACAAAGTCGCCCTCTCACCTAAAGAAGTCTCACCCCAAAGCCCAACACCAAAGTTCGTATCCCAAAAACCATTCAAACCAACTTCAAAAGTACTTATCATCCCGCCAAGTTCAAAGTAAACCATATCCTCGCCTTCAAGAGAATTTGTTGAATACTCAAAGAATTTAGGAATATCTTTGTCCCTAGGTGCATAGGAAAGTTTAACAAAGTAATCCCCCATATCCCAATTTAGCCAAACTTGTAATTTGTTATCACCAAAAACTTCGTTTTGGAAATTAACAATCTTAAAAACCTTTGCAGGAGAAGGAGAAAACAATGTCCTACCAAGCCCCAAAAACAAACCGTAAATATTAAACTCTCCCCTCCACTCAGTAAAAGTCCAATAAATAAAGTTATCATCATAAGGCAATAAAACATTGATTGATGAAAAGAAATTATTAGAAGAAGAACTGTTTACCAATCTGTTTTTTTCTAACCCATATATTCCCTCAGTTCTCACATATCCATAGAAAAAGTTATACAAATTCATTTTTAGTTCAAAGCTATTCAAAAGATACTCTTCATTAGTCCTTATTGAAAGAATATTCGTTTGATTAAACGGCGAATCCCCAACATCCCTGAGGTAAACTTTAACCCCCAACTCCCACCTACCTGAAACATTCAAAGGCTTTTCGCTTTCCCTTTCTGAAAACCCTTTTATAGGCATCGCTATAAGCGATGCGAATATAATAAGTAAAAATACTTTCCTAACACTCATAGCACCAAGCATTAAGGTATCCTCTCTAGTGCTGACTTTGAGAACATACTCAATGGTAGTGTGTTGGTAGAATAATTACTAAGCTCTATCGTAGTCTCATCACCAGATATCTCATTTTTCACCCTGAACTTTTTTAATAGCACTTTACCATCAAATTCACCATAATCTTCGTATACAACTGTCTTCATCTTCACACCGGACGATGAGAAAAATTCTGCCTTTAACGGCTTGTAAGTTTCCTTATCCAAGTATAGAATAACTTTAGGATATGAAACCTTCTGCCCCTCTCTCTTTGACAAAGTGAGTTTTATTTGAGAATCCTCAACACTACCCGAAACAGGATAGTAGTAAAGATTAAAGACAATCCTCGATATGTCCCCCGTAGATGCCTGACCGAAGAGAAGCTGAGAATCACTTATTCTTATCGGTGTTCTCATACCAGTATCATACATCCATATACCATCGGATGTTGTAAGTATTCGTCTCTTGGCAAGGTTAGCAGGAGATAAAAACTTAACTAATACTGTACCAGGGTCATTAGGCTTTATGTACACCCTCAAAAGCTGTGGGCTCTTACCTTCCTCTTTAAGCTGGTAATCAAAAGAAAATCCTTCCTTTGAAAATTCTCTGTACCTCTCACTTTGTTTAAGCACCTCTTCCCAATCATAACCAAACCCCAAATTGAAAGGTATCAAACAAGCAAAAATTAACAATATCCTCTTCATACTTACCTCCTAGGCATAATTTGTAAAACGATTTCTCTCCTTGAGAAATAAAACGAAAGTATCTGCCCAACAATCATAGAAGAAAGCAAAACAACAATCAAAGAATTAACAATTGACTTAGGCTCAGTGGTGAAGAATATATAAAACCCTTTGCTAACTGTCGGTGGCGGGGGAAGGTAAATACCACCCAAAGCATTAACAAAATAACCTATAGCGTTAGACAAACCTACCCCAAAAACCCAAGCAATAATAGACATTACAAATGTCTCATAAAAAACCATCTTATGAATGTGTAAAGGATTAGCACCAAAAGTCCTCAAAGTACCTATCTCTTTTTCTCTCTCGTTTAACTCCATGAAAAGCACACTACCAACAGAAAAGGCAACTAAGAAGAAAATAACTATTGTGACGAACCAAAGGTTATTGGAATATATAGTCTTCACAGCAATGTAATAAGAACCTGGGTCACTAAAAGACTTTATATCGTACTTTTCAGCACTAATTATCTCCTTCAACTTTTTCAAGGCTAAATCTAGTTTAGAAACATCAGCCAACTGCAAATGAACACTCGTATACTTCTTCTCGGGAATATTAGCAATCGGTACTTCTAAATAAAACCTGTCCAACTCAGGGCTAAAGGTGCCATAAACTTCCTCAACATTCAAGAAAAATCCAAATTCACCTGTAAAACCTGATATTTCATCACCTTCTTTTACCCCTAAAGTATTAGCCAAAATCTTACCTATCTTTATTTTGTACCTCTCTTTCATTCCTCTGAATACCGTTTCCTTTTCTGGGTCTATCGCTATACCCGAAAATATAGCACTTTTATCACCAAAGCCAACAACTCCCGATATACTCCTTCTAGCGACAATATTTTTAAAAAGACCCAAAGAATTTATCTTCTCAAGCATTTTTTCATCAATGAAATCGCCTTTTTCTCTTTTGAGAATCATTATATGCCCATCAGTTTTTGTTATATCATCTTTGAGTGAATCAAACATCCAGTCGTAGAATCCAGAAAGCAAAGTAATTATCACAACGCCTAAAGCCATCACACCAATGGTGAGTAAGCTATTAAATCCATGCCTAAATATGTTCCTCAATGCAAATTTTAGTTCACGAAACATATTCATCTCCGACTATTTTACCATCTTCAATTCTTATTAACCTCCTAGCTCTTCTCATTATTTTTGGGTCGTGCGTTGAAAACACAAAAGTAGTACCATACTTCTTGTTCAACTCTTCCATGAGAGTTATAATCTGCTCGCCTGTTTCGTGGTCAAGGTTTGCTGTAGGCTCATCAGCAAAAACTATTTCAGGATTATTAACAAGTGCTCTCGCTATCGCTACCCTCTGTCTCTGCCCACCAGAAAGCTGACTAGGGAACTTGTTTTCATGCCCCTTAAGCCCTACACTCTCTATTAACTCCATAATTCTGTCCCTACTCACCTTATTATCAGGATAAAGCAAAGCAGGATACTCTATATTCTCATAAACCGTTAGAACAGGTATAAGGTTAAACGTCTGGAAAACAAAACCTATCTTCTTGTTTCTAATCCTTGATGCTTCTTTATTTGATATTTCTTCAGAGTCCATACCGAATAGTAATATTCTGCCTGAAGAAGGTCTATCAAGTAAAGCCGACAAATGTAATATTGTCGTTTTACCACTACCCGAAGGACCAACAATAGCAGTAAACTCACCTTTTTGAATTGAAAAATCAATCCCCTTCAAAGCATAAACCAAAACTTCATCTAATTTGTACACCTTCTCTACTCTCTCAAAACTCAAAACCTCACTCATTTAATTTCCTCCTCAACCTTCGCAATCTGATTGGATAATTCAGTAATAATACTTTCCTTAAGGTATGGCTTATCCTTATCAAACTGCTTTTTTGCCATATTGAGAAATTCAGGACTTTTATAAATTTTTGCTATATTTAGATATGACTTCGTGAGAAGTGCTATCTCCTCAGGTGCAAATTTTACCCCTTTCGCCCTAAGCTCATTTATATGTTCAACATCATCAATGACATAGTTAGTTGCTCCGAGTACAGGTGGGAAATGGCTATATGTTATCGCTCTCCACAGTACTGCTCTATGCTCATTCGGGAAATCTTCAATAATCATCTCAAACTCCATTATACCCTTCCTAACCCAAAATACTTGCTCCTCTTCTTTCTTGGCACTACCTGCTAACTGACAAAGTGCAGTAGCATAATAAATCCTAGCCATAGCATTAGTGATAAAACTATCCTTGTTCTTTTCATATACCTCAACAACCCATTTCGGATTACCTCCCTCCTCAGAAACATTCAAAAACATTGCCCTCTCAATCTCAGAGAGACTAGCCTCCCCCTTTTCTATTTTCACCATCAAACCTTTTAACTCCGGTGATACCTTCTTCTCCTCAACCCCACACGAAACAACCAAAACCACTAAACCCAAAATTATGAGATTAAATCTCATGAGATTAAATCTCATGAGATTCAAGAGATTAAACTTCTTGAAGTTTAACTTCTTGAAGTTCAACTTCTCCATAACCCCCTCCTTTATTCGTTTACCTATTAGAACGAAAATGAATTTCAAATTCAACGAATTTCAAATTCAACGAATTTTAAATCAACGAATTTTAAATTCTTCATGAGTTACCCTTATTTGAATTTTTCTAAAAATTCTTTTATTTTAGTGATACACTTTTCGTCTTTTGCTATTTTGAGTCCTGACTCTGCTATAGCCTTGGCTTTGGTTCCTTCACCTTTCTTAAGTAATACTTTAGCCTTGCCAAGGAAAATGTACCCCGGGTCATAGACACCTTCAAAAACCTGTGGTGTGCTCTTATAAACCTTAAAAAGGTAATCTATATCCTCTTCAGCAAATTTGAGTTTATTGAACATATCAGGTAATTGAAGGTATGTCTCAAACCTAACTCTACGCACAATTATATTCGTTGGCTCCTCATTTAAAGCACCATCCATAATTTTAGAACCTTTATCTACAGCCATCAGCTTTTCAATCGGATTAACAGAATCCCTAGCCACAACAGTCCAAGAAGAACCTAAGAATGCTTTAGCTGCTGGATCATTTTTGAATTTCAAAACCTTCTCCCAAGCCTCTACCGCTTTTCTTGAAAGATTAGTATACCCCTCACTACTAACTTCATGTAAAACCATAGCATAATCAAACCAACACTTATAGCAATTTGGATTAGCCTTAACATTCTTCTCAGCCACTATCAAATTACTTACCCACTCATTACCCGCATAGGTAGAACTACCTGCATAGGTAGAACCTAGAATTAGGAATAAGAAAATAAGTGTTGATGTTATTTTTTCTACAAAAAGGCTACCGCCTTTTTTGATGTTTTTTGTAATGCTAAACATACCCACCTCCCAAGTCAGTATAATTCATAATTCGCTTCAAACAAAAATCCTTTATCATCGCTATCAATCCTACCCTCATAACCAAAAGAGAAATAAATACCTATAGGTGAAGCAAAGTAAATTTGTATCCCTCCACCGTATGAAATGATGATATTATCAAGCAAATTTTGACTAACTGAAGAAGATTGATCACTGTAAACAAACGGTATTATCTCAAGTGATGTAAATCCTAAATCTATTTTAGGAAATGGTTTTGTTATTAGTTGGAATCTGTTTATAACCTTTGTCAAACTCTTTTCGAGGTGCCCAGGGCACCTAAAAAGTGAATTATCAATCATAGCAACATGTGGAACTTGACTAAACCAATAATCAAGTGATGTGTACAATGAGAAACCTAAAAAATCAACAGGGAAATACCTAAACTTTAGGTATGCTTTCAAAAGTGTACTTTCTTCTAATGTTGTAAACCAAGAGTGATACAATCCTACCCCTACCCCACCAGCAACTTTATTTAGAGACCTCCAAACATACAAAGTTGAAACCTCTAGCCCTACTCTCGTTTCTCCTATCCCTTGAGTATCTAACCCGTAATAATTCATAAGGTAATCGTACGATTTATCGCTTCTCCAACTTATTATAAATGTATTGCTTGGGAAAAGATAACCAGTGTACGAAACTTTAGCTACTACTTCAAAGAAAGGAAAGATAACTTTGTTAACATTACCACCTATATGTAATGTTTCAACAATATATTCTCCTTCGTCTCTTTTTATCTCATGCCCTAGAGAGAAACCAGCACCAAAAGGGATATTAGGAAACTCAAAAGAGTTAAAATCTATGCTCTGGCGATTTAAACCTATCCAAAGCCCCAAACTCTCACCATTACCGAAGACATTAACATTTGAGACCATAACACTCCAAGGCAAAAAATCAAAGTAATAGTTAAACCCCTCAACAAGGTTAACCACAATCCTATCACCATTATCCAAAGGTAACTCATAAATCGACACACTATAAAAAGGTAAAACGCTATTAAGTAGCTCAATCTGAAAAGTCTTTAAAGAATTCCATCTCTGAGTAGGAAATTCATCCCCATTCTTAAAAAGCATATACTTTTCAATCAAACTTTTAGAAACATTACCCTTAACATCTATTTTTACATCTGCTACCTTAACTTTTTCTTTAACTTCAGCACCCTGAATGTATTCATCCCATTCATCAGAAAACGAAAACGAAACGAATAGGAATACCCAAAAGAAGGCATAAACAAAAAACCTTATTAGGTTTGAAAACCTTATTAGGTTCGAAGCAAAAATATTAATCATTTTTTACTCCAAAACCAAAATAATTATTAGCATAGTTATTGTGAATATACGTAAGTAAAAATTTCAATAAGTTTATAAAAAATAAGTTTATAAAATCTAACTTAAGCTCTGAAAAGATATAAGCATACAAGCTTAAATGAAAAGCCAAAACCTAACAAAATTCTTTCCCCACCTCTACTATCACCCCATTCCTGATCAAAGTAGTTCTGTAAATTAGAATAATTGAACCTTGGTCCCCAAGGAGTAGCACCACTATACCGATAAGGGTTAATGTATATCCCCCCAATTCTTGCCGAATTTGTACTCAACAACCAAAGGAACCTTGAGAGTAACAGCATTTTCTAACTTCTCTTTTATCATCAATTCATACTTACTAACATCACCTTGAGGAACTTCAACAAGTATTTCATCATGAACCTGTAAAAGCATTTTAACAGTTGTATTTTTTGTTTTTTCGTATAGATTTATCATAGCCACTTTAACTATGTCTGCTGCACTACCTTGAATAGGAGTGTTTATCGCTATCCTCTCACTCTTATTAAGGGTGATTTGTGCCTTGTTGTATACTCTACCCTTCAACTCTGGTATATACCTAACTCTACCGAATATCGTTTCAACATAGCCGTTCTTGCTAACAAATTCTAGAGTTCTTAGAATGTATTCCTTTATGCCTTTGTAAGTTTCAAAATACTTGTTTATTATCTCACTAGCCTCAGAAGCTGATATTTTTAATTGTTTAGATAGCCCGTAAGGGCTAATACCATAAACTATACCAAAGTTTATAGTCTTACCTATTCTTCTCATATCAGGCGTAACTTCATGAGGCTCAACTCCTAAAACCATTGAAGCTGTAATCGTATGTACATCCTCATTATTAATAAACTGCTCTATCAAAACTTTATCATCCGAAACATGAGCCAAAACTCTAAGTTCTATCTGCGAATAGTCAAAACTACCCAAAAGATACCCTTCTTCAGAAATAAAAGCACTTCTTATTTTCTTACCTATCTCATCCCTCACAGGGATGTTCTGAAGGTTAGGATTACTGGACGATAACCTACCCGTAGCAGTAACAGTTTGATTAAACGAAGTATGAACCCTACCAGTAGATTTGACAATCATATTAGGTAACTCATCAACATAAGTTGATTTTAACTTCGTTAAGGTTCTGTACTTTATCAAGTACTTCGCTATTTCGTAATTTTCGCTAAGTTCCTCTAAAACCTCTTCGCTTGTTGAATAGCCTGTTTTTGTCTTCTCAATCGGCTCAATTTTAAGCTTCTCAAAAAGAATGTACGAAAGTTGCTTCGGTGAATTTATATTAAAAACCTCACCAGCAAGACCAAATATCTCATTAGCAGTAGCCTGTATTTCCCTATCCAACTCTTTACTCAAATTTTTTAAGAATTCGGTATCAATCTTGATACCGTTCATCTCCATTTCGGCAAGAACAACTATTAGAGGCATCTCAACCTCAAAAAGAAGTTTCTCAAGCTTAGGATTAGCACTGATTTTTTCTTTAAAAACTCTGTATAGCCTAAGAGAGATATCAGCATCCTCAGAAGCATAATTAAGAACACTCTCTATAGGTGCATCAAGTAATGTCAAAGATTTATCTAAATTCTTTCTAGTAACATCCTCATAACGCACTTTTATGTAACCAAGATACTGCTCAGCTAATTTGTCAAGGTTATGTTGCTGAATTTCAGGCTGAAGCAAATAAGAAGCTACCATAGTGTCAAAATAGATATTTCTAAGTTCTATCCCATACCTTTTTAAAACAATGTACTCATACTTTATGTTATGTCCTACTTTTTTTATATCATTAGACTCACAAACCTCTTTTAGAAAAGAAAAAATTTCTTCGTTAGAAATTTCCTTCTGAACTTTGTGAAGTATAGGAATATAATATCCCTCTCCCTCCTCTACCGCTAAAGCAACACCTATCAACCTACATTCCATGAAATGCCTTTCATCAGTTTCTATATCTATAGAAACTGACCCGTTTTTCCTTATTTTTGCCAGAAGCTCATCTAATTCACCCTTAGAAACAACCAACTTATAATTCCCCTTCTTATTCTGAGTAATAACCTGAAGCTTAGACTCCTGAGATTTAACCTCATGAAAGGTTGATTCGGGAGTATAAGAGAAAAGAGAGCCCTGTGATGAGAAAATTGCGGACTGATGTGTTTCTTGCTCAGATTGAATTTCCTTGATTATTGATTTAAAACCATGATAGTTCAATATCTCTAAAACTTCAGGTTTTCTAAAGTTTTCTACCGAAAACTTGCTGGGTTTTATGTCCAAATCTGCAATAAAGAGCTTAATAAGTTCTTTGCTAAGGAAAGCGTCATCCTTGCCGTTCAATAGTTTTTCCTTAATTGTTGGTGATTCGTTATCTAAGTTGTTGTAAATATTTTCTAAAGTTTTGTACTTAGAGACAAGGTAACTAGCAGTTTTCTCACCTATTCCTTTAACACCGGGCACATTATCAACAGTATCGCCTATCAGCGCCAAGTAATCAACTATATACTCAGATTCAAAACCATACTCCTTTATGAAGGAATTTCTATCAATAATCTCATATTCTGATTTTGATGGTGAAAATGAAACTATTCTAACACTTTTGTTTGTTAGCAACTGCATCAAATCCTTATCACCAGAAACTATGAAAATTTCGTAGTCTTCAGAGTACTTTTTGACAACTGAAGCTATTATGTCATCAGATTCAAGTCCAGGAACACTTACACAACCTATATCAGCACTTTTGAGTATCTTAACAACTTCACTAAGCTGAAATTTCAAATCATCGGGAGCTTTCTGCCTGGTTATTTTATACTCACTGTACATCTTAAACCTATTTGTTTGCTCTCTAGGTCCATCAAGAGAAAAAACAGCCAAGTCAAAATTAAAATCTTTATAAAGCCTAAAAATAGTCCTAAGAGTTGAGAATATACCTGAGGTTATCTCACCATTAGAGTTCCTGAGGTGCCTACCGGCGAAAGCAAAAAAACATCTGTAAACAATATTACTTGTATCAAAAACAAAAAGTTTTTCCATAAAAAAATTTTTTAATAAAAGTTAAAATTATTTCAAACATGAGAGGCGAAGCCTCTCCTCAATTAAGGTTAAACCTCTCTACTAAGAAGCAGGCAAAGCCTCACAATCCACAAAATTTGAAAAATTTCACTAAATTTACTAAAATAACTTAAGTTTGTTAGGAGGATCATAATGACAAAGGAAAGTGTAATAGAGGTTCTGAAAACGGTGATAGACCCAGAGGTAGGAGTAGACATTGTAAGAATGGGAATGGTGAAAAATGTTGAGATATCAGATGGTGAAATAAAATGTGAAATTGCTCTCACGACTCCCGCTTGCCCGTTGGCAACAGAGATAAAAGAAAATGTCAAGAAAACACTTGAGGAAAACTTTGGCAAAGAGCGCAAAATAAACATAGTTCTAGTGAGTGACGTTAGGAAATCTAAAGAAACTACAATAGGTGTTCAAAGAACCGTAAACCTTGATACTATCAAAAATGTAAAGAACATAATAGGCGTTTATAGTTGTAAAGGTGGTGTTGGGAAATCAACATTATCCGTCAATTTAGCTTTAGCACTTGCGAAAGTAGGGGCAAAAGTTGGACTACTTGACTTAGACTTACATGGACCAAATATACCACTAATGCTAGGAATAGTTGGAACACCAAAAATTAGAGACAGCAAGATACAACCTGTTGAAGTAATGGGCATGAAAGTTCTTTCCATAGGACTTCTAATAGACAACTCTTCTCCCGTAGTTTGGCGTGGACCAATACAAACAACAGCAGTGAAACAACTTTTTGAAGATGTAAATTGGGGAGACCTTGACTATCTAATACTAGACTTACCACCAGGAAGCGGTGACATACAATTAACACTAGCACAAAATATACCCATATCAGGAATAGTAACAATATCAACACCTCAGCTCGTAGCAGTAGTTGACACAATAAAAGGTATAAACCTATTCGAAAAAGTAGGAATACCAAATCTCGGCATAGTAATAAACATGGCATACTACATCTGCTCACATTGCGGAGAAAAGAACTATATTTTCCCAAAAGCTAACATAGATTTGTACCTAAAAGACAAAAACATACCTATACTTGGAGAAATACCAATTGACCCCCTAATAGCTCAAGGAAGTGACCAAGGTAAACCCATCGTGTACGAATACCCAGAATACGAAATCTCAAAAATTTACCGAGAAATAGCCTCAAAGGTAGCCTCATCCCTAAGCGTAAGAACAGTAAAAAGAGAACTTAACATAAAATAGTGCTTTAAGCACAGCGTGCTTGAAGCACTCCATGCTTCATATCAAGTTACGCTTAAAGCACAACGTGCTTAAAGCACATCGTGCTTAAAGCACCTTCTCAATTGAGTGTCCAAACTACCTTAGAAGTGTATTTTAATAGCATCATATTTAAAGCAAATCTTTGACAAAAAACACAAAGTTGTTGGAATGCTTAGAGCACCAACAGAAAAAAAGTGAAAATAACTAATTAGATTTTAGAAAATTATTCTAATGGACGGAAAATCAAAAAGCATCTTCAAACCCATAAAAGTTAACAACTTTATAATACTTCCTGTTCACTCAATATACGAAAATTACATACCTGAATCAAAAGAGGTAATTTTAGAAAACGGTAAAAACATATGGATATACGAAAATGAAAACATAAGCCTACCAAAAAAAGTATCAAAAGACCAAATAAGATTTATATCTAGGCTAATCACTCTCTTTAACGACTTACAAATAAATAAAGGTAACAACCTAAAATTCATATCATCCAAAAACTATATCTCCCATAACATAGTATCATTATTCTTGAATTTCATAAAAAAACTACCAAATTCTGAAAACTTGCTAAACTCAGACCCAATTTCAGCAACAGAACTATTTTTATCATTCTCAACCCTGTCATTCACAAATACCTTTTCCCTATCCTACTTCATAACCCAGTACAAAATAACAACAGATTCAAAAGATGAAGCATTGGAAGAAAATATACTCAACTTCTTCAAATTCCTCTCAAGGAAAAACATAGTCGTGATATCAAAAAACCTCTTCGGAGATACAATAATTCACCCCACAGTACCCACCACAAAAACGTCAAGAAACTCAGGAATATTCAACGAATCAAATTACATAATCCCTACAACAAAAATTAACATTATAGACCTCTCAATAATATACCTGATATCATCAAAATTCAAAATTGAAAACAACTTAGTTTTCGGTAAAATATCCAAAATCAAAAGCAAAAAAATCCAATCCCAAATACAATCAATAAACATAAACAAACTACTCAAAAGAATATCAGTATCAGTAGAAGAATTTTAAATATACCAGTGCTTAATTCTTTATGTTATAAAGACTCTATCCTATACCTTTTCTTTCCATACTCCGACCAATTTTGATTTGATAAACGCCTTAATAGATGTCTTATTCTCATCCTAAATGTTTCTCTTACCTTTATAGCAGGGATAAGTTCAATATCTAAGATTTTTTGTATTATATTTACTGAATCATAGTCCCTATCGGCTATGAAAGAGAACTTGTTCTTTTTTTTAAAACAAACAAGTTAACATAATTTTATAAGTAGACTATTCTACTTTGTGCCACATAGCACCTTTTTGTGCCACATAGCACCTTTTTGTGCTACGTAGCACTTCTTTAACTAAGTGCTTAAAGCGTTTTTTCATAAAAGCACTTAGTGCTTAAAGCACTTAGTGCTTGATGGTACTTTTTACAATGAGGTGAAAACCTCTCTACAACACAATCACTTTGTTTAGCATAAAGAACAAAAAATGTTATAAAATAACTAAGATCATGAAAAGTGTAATAATTTACTCTGCCCTGATGGTACTTCTAGGTGCTTTATTATTCGCACAGTACAATGATGAAATTAATGTTTCCCAATCACTAGAAGAAAAAACCAATCAAGAAACGCTAACTAACGAAACTTCAGAAACGAATAACAACAATCAAACTATTAGTATCTCTGAAGTTTTCAAGATACAGTTAAAAGAGATAGATGAAGAAGTACCCAAAGAATACGATGTATTCAAAGAATACTTCGATAGGTACTTTAGCAATGATATAGCTATTAATGATTTTTTAATTAGCAGTGGCGTAGCCACTGATAGGATAGAAACTAATATCTTGAATACTAATACCAAAGAAACAAATGAAAACCAAAAGAAAGTGACAATTGAAGACATTGACAAGATAGAGTTCAAAGTTTTACCTGAGGATATAGAAGACATAATAAAGGAAGAGATAGAAAACAAAAGGAAATTCAGGAAATTAGAAAAGCAGCCTTTAGCGATAGAAATAGAAAGTGCCGAAACAAAAATCTATGCCAGAGGTGATATAACTTTTGGTATATCCTTTGGAAGTGTAAGAAAAACACCAGATTTAAAAACACCAATCTCGTCGTTTATAAAGGAAAACTTCAATGTTGACCAGGATATGAAAATAAGGTCAACCAGCAAGATAGGAAACAAAGTAGATGTAGACATAGAGTTTGACCAAAAAAGTGCAATAAACAAGTTTAATGTCTCATACAAAGAGCCAGAGACTCAAGCCTTACCCCAACAACTGAAAGAAATTTCTACCCCACCCTATACCTCTACACCCTCCCAAACAAAGCCAACTCAGCCATTCGTTAAAGAATTAACCTTCGGAGATGTTAGATTTACAAAGCAAGGTAGTAGATATGTAAACTACACAGCTGTAAGTTCATCAGCACAAGGAATAAAGTTTGTAGGAAGCACAGACAAATTCTACATTGAAGCAATAGGGACATTAGCAACTTCAGTACCAGCCAAGAAAACCTTTATAGGCAGAAAAAGCACTTCAGGAAGGCAAATGAGAGATATAGACTACATAAAAAGAAAATACTTCAAACTACCAGACAGTAATATAGATAAAGAAACGCTAGAAGTTTACTTATCAACAACTATAACAACACCAGACATATACATAGATGGAATACCTTTTAGAAGATTAGTAGAAGGTAACGACTTCATATTTGATAACTTCAACAATGAAATTGAGCTTAGAAACTCAATAGACAGAAGTACATACCTAGCAGTGTTTTATACTCATAACAACGGTCAACCGATAACAATATTAACAAATATATACCAAGGTTTGGGCAATAATGGTAAAACTTATCTCTACCTATTCAATCCGTCAATAGGTTACTCACCTTACGAAATGAAAAACATATACCCCTTAGGTAGCTTTGGCATAGAACTATCCCAGATATTTGAGATAAAAGTATACATGACAAGAGACCCAAACATACTAGCACCGATAAACTTCACAGAAAAAGACTTTGAAATCATACCACAAAAAGGTATAATAAAATTCAAAAACCTCTACCCATTCACAAATTTAATTGTTGACTTCTACTCACTCAACAGAGACCCAATAATTGATGACTCAACCTACACCCTAAGCCTAAAGTTTTATGAAACAATAACTTCATACCAATTAGATTTTGATATCGTTGAAGGAAGTGAAGAAGTTAGAATAAATGGTGTACTTATACCCAAAGACAAATATACGATATACTATCCCATAGGAAGAATAATTTTCAAAGACCCAACACTCATAAACGAAGGAGACACAATTGAAATATCATACGAGTACAAGCCGCTATTTGGTGGACCTCAGAAAATATCCCTCGGCTCAATAGCAGAGTACAAACTAACAGATTACTTATCATCTACATTCTCGCTAGCCTTCTGGAGTTCACAGGCAACAGGCTCAGCTCCAAGAATAAGCTCAGCACCCCCACTAACAGGTTTCATAGGCGGAATAATAAACAGCTTCGACATAAAAAAATTCCTAGGTATAGACAACAAAAACTTTGATAGCAAATTGAACATAGAATACGGATTTTCCTTTGTAAATCCAAACTCATTTGGTGCAGCAATAGTAGAAGACTTTGACAGTAGCAAAAAATCCTACCTCCTAAGCGATGATGAAGAAAAATGGTACCTATCATCCCCAGACACAAATATAGGTTGTTACCAAACAAACAGAGGTATCCTATACTACAAAGACTATAGGCAATATGGAGCAAATGAATCGTTCACATTAATGTCATATACTTGGAACATACCATCCGAACAAATATTACCATATTCACAAAAGCCTGGTCCATACTTGGTAGCAGGAGGAAGACTAAACCCTTCAGAATTCCCAAATGTATCGCAAACATCACTAGTTTTTGATTATGACTTTTCACAAGGTACATGGGTAGGAGCAATACTACCTATATCATCATCTGGAATAGATTTAAGTGATATCCAAGAAATAATCGTATGGTACAAAATGCAGATGGACAATAATAGTATAAATTCGTACGATAATAACAATACAAACTCTCTTGAAATACATCTACAATTTGGTAAATTCAGCGAAGACCTAGACGGTGACGGAATCCTAGACCAAGAATTATCAACATCACAAGATGGTTTTGAATTCAATAACCCAACAAACAGTTCACTAATAACAAAAATAGGTGGTGGAAGAAAAGGAGGCGGCAACGGCAATATTGATTCAGAAGACCTAAATAAAAATGGAAGGCTAGATACAGAAGAATCCTTTGTATCGTTTTCAACAAACTTATCTGGTAGCGGATGGAAACAATTAGTAATTCAAGTAAATACTCTATCAGCTCCTCAGGTAGAAATTCTGAGGAGAGTGCAAGCAGTAAGAATAATACTAAAAAAGCTTCAAGGTATAAAAGGAAGGATACTAATTGATGAAATACAAATAAAATCAAGAACTAGCAGAACCTACAAAGTAGATGGTATAAAGCTATATAGTCCCTACCAAATCTCAGCAAGCACTATATCAATATACGATTCACCTCTATACCTAAAAAACAGATTTTTCAATATCGAAGGGCAAACAAAAGAAGAAAAAGAAAGAACACAAGAATATTCCTACCTCCACGGAACTAGTACACTTTCAGTCTCAGAAGCAAAATCAATTGATGAATCATCGCTAAGGATAACATATAACCTATCAAATGTCAGCATAAACACAAATTTCTCACCATACACGGGAGGCAGAGAGGGAACTGTAGTAATAAATTTTGATAAATCACAAAACTATTCCTCATACTCAAAATTCATTTTCTACGTTTTTATTCCAACAGTAAATGACATAGGTGTAAGCATAAAAACTAATGGTGACACATTCATTGATGAAAATATCGTTCTAAGGCTAGTATCAAAAGAAGATAACTACTTTGAATGGATAATACCAATAGAAAGGCTAAAAAAAGATTATTGGAACAGATTGGAAATAAGAATAAAAGAAAATGGGAAGCTAATAATAAATGATAACATTTATGACACAGTAGAAATGAACATAAACAAATTCCCAACATGGAGAGACCTAACATTCATGGAAATCGGCATCAGAGTAAATTCAAACTCTACAGAACCAGTAAACTCTGGCGAAATATGGTTAAACGAAATATACCTAACAGGGGTAAACTGGGAATTCAGCAGCGCCTTAAATTCAGAATTCCAACTAAACTACAAGGACAAATTACTAACCATAGGCAACTTCCCTATATTCTCAGACTTTAAATCAAGACTTTTCATAGAAAATATATTCCCAAACTTTAGAGGTAATGGTGGCAAGGAAGCAGTAAACAACTTTAACCTCTCACTTTATTCAAGATTTAACCTAATAAAATATTTAAATGTAGATAATTACTTTTCAACAACAAGAGAAAACACTGTAGAAGACCCAACTCTACCTGTATACTTATTTTCAACAAATTCCTCTACATCATTTAAATATACAATTCAAACAGCCTTTGACAAAGAATACCTCCCAGGAATAAGCTATTCCTTTTCAGATAGATTAAACTACTCCTCACAGAATGGTATATTTTCGGCTCCTAACAATCAACTATTCATTCAAACTTCATTAATTGACGAGATATCACTAGATTCTTCCATAAATATTGTCTACAAAATCCCATTTTTAACTAGGTACAACTTAAACTTTTTAAACACATTCAATGTAAATTCAAGTTACTACATAAAAAACTACGACACCAGAACCAACAATATTTACTTCTTCTCTTCACCATCCTACGAAAATTGGATATACGGAATATCTTTAAATTCCTCACTCAGTTACCCCAAAGTGAACATAAACAACAATTTCTCTCATTCTGAAACATTCATAAACACAGTTAACTCAACTATAAACAAAGCGACAGAACTAAAAGAAAGTGGCATAGTAGCAAGAAATATCGAATCTCTGAAACTTCTAAGTGAAGGATTTGTAGAAAGAGGTAGTAGAAGAGAAGTAAAGGAAAGCGATACATTATCAATTGTGCTACAAGGCATAATAAATAATCTAAATGCCTACATAACACCAGCATACGATTTTAGAGACTTCAATTTTAGATATATAAGTAACTCTCTCTACAGGAACAGTCAAATGAACGGAAAAATAACCTATAAGTTTGATTTAAACATCGGCAAATACCAAATAGACACAATTTCTTTCGGTAATTCTTTCAACACAGAAGTATACATAAACTCACTTAGCTACAACATAAAATGGTATGATATATACACAAATAACCTTTACAGAGGTGTCGTAGCTATACCTTTCTACGACTACATAGATATATGGAATGAAAACAACTTAATGAAAGCATTAGAATTAGTATCTAACATTTATAATATCAACAGCACTATTAACGAATTTGCTAACATAAACTTAACAATCTCCTTGAAAGAATTTGAAAATCTACTCTTAAGCATAATACCAAGAAATTACTTATTTGACTACTCAACAAAAACATCAAGAGAAATATCTAGCTTCAGGCAATCAACAAAACTCTCGTTTTCATTTAACTCATACATACCAATATACAAACTAGACTGGTTTATCTTTAGAAGGAGCGAAGATATATCAATATCTGAAATATCAACAAGATTTTCTTTTTCAAGACAAAGAGACTTCAATTCAAGGATAATCAACGACAGCTATTCTATTTCCTCAGCAGTTAGTGGTAAGGTAAGTACACAACAAAATTATTCACTTTCTTTAGATGTCTCCTACTCACCACAAGACATAATAACCAACCTACCATCTTTTCACTCAAACTACGGCATAGGTCTCTACACTCCCCAAGCCTTACAAAGCAAAATCTCCCTCCTCACAAGATTTTATTTCTCGTACACTCTACCTTCCAACTCAGACATAGACCTTATATTCACAAAATTTAGAGTAAACTCATCTTTAGAAAACAGAGAAGAAATATCATTCTACACAGAAAAAATGTGGTACAATACAAACTCATTCATTCCATTCAAAAGAAAAGTATTCGAAATAAATTTTCAGCACTCTACAGAAATAAACTTCTCAGACTACATAAGGGGCAAAGGATACTTCAAATTTCTACTTGGCCAGATGTCAGAAGTTTATACAGAGTTCAATGAAGTCAAAGAAAAACTTTTTGACTTAATACCTGGTGTAGAGGTAGGACTAAATGTAAGAATAACCTTTTAAATACTAAGCTAGGAGAGGCAATAGCCTCTCCTAAAGAAAAATATTACAATGTATCATTCTTTTGGAACAGGTACCTCTTTATCTTCCTTGTAGATGTCTTCGGCAATTCCTCTGTCAAAATCTTATAACCTTTTATCCTCTTGTACTCCGGCAACTTTGAATTCACTTCCCTAACCACATTAGATATTATCTCTTCTATCTCTTTAAAGTCTATCTTGTGTATAGGCGTCTCCTTTTCAAACTCTATATACCCAAAATCAGGCACTATATACGCAAATATCTCCTCACCAGTCATATCCTTCTCATCTATCTTCCTACCTACCACAAGGCTCTCCAACACATACGGAAACTCATTCAACTTCTCTTCTATCTCCTCAGGATATACATTCTTACCACCATGCGTCACTATCACATTCTTTATCCTACCAGTTATGTAAACATACCCTTCCTCATCAATATACCCCAAATCCCCAGTCCTCAGGTACCCATCCACTAAAACCTCTGCTGTAGCTTCTGGATTCTTATAGTATCCTTTCATAACATTTGGTCCCTTTATCCATATCTCTCCTATACCCTCTTCATTCGGATTATGTATCTTCACCTCTACTCCAGGCAACGGCTTACCTACAGAAGTATTCTTTGGCTTGTTCATTGGGTTAAGAGTAGCAACAGGTGCACACTCTGTAAGACCATAGCCCTGAAGAATATTGAATCCCAAAAGCTCCATAAAGTTTGAAACCCTAGCAGGCAACGGCGCAGCCCCAGAAATAAAAAGATCTATACTCGATAAACCCGATTTATGTCTTATTACTGATAATAGCCTCTTACTTATTGCATTACTACCTATCAAACTCTTCGACATACTCGCCATCCCCAATAGCATCTTCAAAAACGACTTCAAAACAAATCCAGACTTCTCTATATTCCTTATTATCGCATCAGTTATCTTCTCCAAAAACAACGGCACCACCAACATCTTTGTTATTCTATTTCTAGATATAAGCTGTAGTACTACCTTTGGATTAAGAACAGGAGAATACAAAATACTACATCCATTCGATAACGGCGCATAAAGTCCTGCCGTAGACTCATAAGTATGATTCAAAGGAAGTATAGACAATAACCTGTCCTTTTCCGAAAGATTAACCAAAGGAGGCGCAACAGAAACCTCAAACATGATATTTCTATGCGTCAACATTACTCCCTTCGACAAACCTGTAGTCCCAGATGTATAAACTATCTCAAACAAATCATTTTCAGGATCAATCTGGTTTAACTTCTTTATCTCCTTATCACCATATCTCTCTAATATCTTCTCTAAACTCATATCCTTCTCACTCTCTGCTTTATCAATATATACAACATGCTCTACCACATCCCTTAAATCAAACTCATCAGAAATAGCCTTCATCTGACTAGAGGATATAAAAGCTACCTTACTCTCTGAATGCTCTAATATCATTTTTATTTCGTTTGGCGACATCCTTACATCTATCGGTACCAAAACAAAACCATTATACACAACTCCCAGCGCACACAATCCCCATTCCGCCCTATTCTCACTTATCAGCGCTACCTTATCTCCCTTCTTCAACTTCAATACTTCTGTAAGATAATACGCCACAGCTTTGGCATACCTTCTAACATCATCATAAGTATACCATATATACTCATCCAAATTGTCTTCAGACACCGGCATCCCCAACGCTTTATTACCCTTATACTTGTCACCTATGTAGTCAACAAACTCCCTAGCATTGGCAAATAAAACCTCAATCTCCGCAGATGTCTGCAACATATTCCACCTCCATACAAACCTCATTTTAAAAAACTATTAACAAAATGTCAAGTAAAAGAAACAGCTATGCATACTTCAGGTTAAACTTGCTCAAGTTGAACCTACTCAGGTTAAACCTAGGAGTTTACGACTCATTGTTGAAAAACTTCAATTCCCTAGTTCTTCAAAAGCTAAATAAAAGAAGCACTAATTAGTACTATTAGTTTTTTTATTAACAAACAAGTTAACATAATTTTTAAAAAATATAAAAATAAAGAGGGCGTGAGCCCTCTTGTAAAATAGAATTACTTAACCGTATAAGTTGAGAAATCGTTCAAAGAGACACTAGCATTCCAAGCCGGCGGTAATGGACCATCAGTACCACTTATGATAACAAAACTTTTGAAAAATTTCAAAACATCAAAATCTGCTTTGCTGATTAGCATATTCAAGATTAAACGAATGAAAAGGCAAAAAAGCGACAATAGAAATTTAACCTCCTTCTATAGAGCACCAATTCGGTAAATTTGAATAAATGTCACTTAAATAGTTATTATGAACTTGGTAGAGAATTTTAGGAGGGATGTATGAGAAAATTTTTAGCATTAATTTTACTAGCAGTAGTTAGTAACTTCTCTTTCGCTTTAACGAGTTTATTTATTTACAAAGACCTAGCGGTCTTTGAATCGGAAGTAACAAATGAAAAAATACTGATACCACTATCGGCATACTACATAAAGGTATTTCCAGAAAGCATATTAATAATTGATGAAAACGAAACTAACTACTGTGTAGACAAAGAACTGAATGTGAAATACATTTCAACCTCAAACGAAATATTATCACTAAGTAACAAAATATCCTCAATCCTTAATGAACTATCAATATACTCAAACAAAATGAATATTTTTCTTGAGATATCGAAATCAGCTCAAACGCCAAAAGACATTAATTTTATCCTAAGCAATATTGAAGCAATACAGAGAGAAATGATTTCTATGAAAACCAAGTTAGAAGAGATATCAAAAGATTTACAAACCAAACTAAAAGAGTTTGAAAGGCTAGAACAAAAAGTAAAAGATAAGACTTTTTACTTCAAGGAACTAACATTTTCAGGTAGACCTCAGAAAATATCGTACAAAATCGACGCCAACTGGTCAGTCAAGTACTCAATAAATGCAAACGAGAACTCAGGTAATCTAAATGTTAAGGTTAATTTACCTCGAGGAACACTTATAAAAGTAAACGACATCACAATAACAACATCAGAGTATACACCTGAAATTGTGAACCCCAACCTACCCAAAATTATTGCTTACCTAAGAGAAAAAGAGAAATTTACTCTATACCCGAAAGTACTAAAATCATATGCCAAAACAAAAATAGAGGAAGAAGAAATTTATGAAGAAAAAGAAGAGCTACCACAACCCAAAGAAATACCATCGTACAACATAACATGGAACATAAAAGGAAATTTCATAATAACAAACTCCCAAGATTTAGAACTTAGCAAGCTAAACATATCCGTATCAAGAAAGTTTTTTGCCATACCATCAAAGTACAAAAGTGGAATTTTAGTGATTGAGATATCTAATACTTCACCTATTACGCTCCTACCGGGGGAAATTGAATTAAACATTGATAACAAAACAACCAAAGGTCTATTTCTAGGTGAAACCTTACCACAAAACGGAACATTCAGAACTGAAGGCATACCAATAGAAGAAATAATCGTTAAGAAAGAAACCTTACAAGACAGGACAGAAAACCCTGGCTTATTCGGAGGCAATATAAAGAACATAAAAACATTCAAAAATAAAGTAAAAAATTCAACTTCAAAAGAAGTAACAATTCAAATACTTGAAAGAATACCAATACCTTCAGATAACAGGATAAACATAAAAATAACTTCCATAATACCAAAGCCAGACCAAGAAATCAACTCAATAAAAACGAATAGCGTATTCTCATGGACAGCAAACCTAAAGCCCGGAGAAGAAAAAGAATTTACATACTCATACACAATTGAGTATCCTAAGGACTTAATATACTATGAAAAAGAAGAGTAATAATAAGTGCTATGAAGCACAAAGTGCTATAAAGAACTTAATTAAAAATGTGCGAGTAAGCACCTTTAAGTAGTCCACCTTATTTGAAAAATGTGCTATATAAGCACCCTGCTCTAACATTCTAAGAGAGGCTATCGCCTCTCACTTAATCCTAAAAAGAAGGCAAATTAAGTACAAATGCTTTAAGGTAATTTAATGAAGAATGTGCTATAAGCACCTTAACCTCTCTAAATAGAATTGGTAGTTCTTAAAAGACAAAAATATAAAAGATTACAGTAACTAATACACTTACGACTATAGCGAAAGTGAGAGAAGCGATTATACCTTTTGTAGCTGCCACCGGAACAAGGTTTTTACTTGAAGTTTTGAATCCGTGATAACTCGCTATACTAGGCAAAAAGAGAGCTGAAACGACACCTTTGGTAAAAACAAGAAGCAAATCAGCAATACCAACCTTTAAAAAAGTAGCCTCAAGCAACTCACTAACATCAACACTACTAAAAAGAAGCATACTAGTTGGACCAAGGAAAAGTATGACGAAAGACCCAATTATTAGAAGCAAAATCATAGAAATAACCATACCAACGATTCTAGGAAGAACTAAAAAAAATAACGGGTCTATACCCATTGATACAAAAATATCAAACTCCTTATTAACAGTCATATTTCCTATCTCAACGGCTATGGCAGAAACTGACCTAGCAATAATAATTACAATTACAATTATTGATAACAACTCCCTGAATATGACAATTATAAATATGCTAGCAACAACATCCTTAGAAACCAAGTCCTCTAAGCTTACGAAAAGTACAAAGTATGTTATCGCACCAACAAGTATTAAAACAAAAAACACATTCTTCATACTTTGATAAGCGGTGAAAAATACCTGTTTAACAGCAGTTACATAAAATAACCTCCACTGATTGAAACTGTGCTTTCTGAATACTTCAAAAAAACTGTACACAGTAAGAGAAATTATACCACCGTAATAATCAAGCTTCTGTAAAAAATTTTTACCAACTGCCCCCAAAAACTCTATCATACCCCGCTCTTAAAAACTTCTATCAACGCTTTCAAAATAGCTTCTTCGCCTAAGCTATAGTTATCCCTAACAGCTCTGTGAACCCCAACAACAAACTTCCTTAACCTAACTAACCAAGAAGAAACAACTTTATCAACGACATCTCCCCCAACATACCCCAAAGAATCAACAATTCTATCAACTTTATACTCCAAGTAATCCCTCCATATTTCCATTCCCTCACTACCTAAAATTTCATTAAGGACATCATCTCTCAAAACAGCTTCTACTATGTAAGATTTGATATTCTCCCTATCCACCAAAAGAATTATTAACAAAAAACAACCTTATTGAAAAATTCAATAGACAAGGTTCCTTTTGAACTTAATTGAAATAATAAGAATTTGAAAAAAGGTGCTTAGTAGCACCTTTTTTTGTTGAAAAGATGTACAACATCAGTTCACAAAAAAGATGTTAGAAAGCAAATCTCTCTACCCTTCTTTCTTCCACTCCTCTATTTTCTTTTCAAGCTTCTCTACCGAGAAGTACGGCTCAAGAACTCCATTAACCATTGCAGCAGGAGCAACACCGCAAGCACCAATACACCTAGCAGACATAAAGCTTATAAGGTTATCTGAAGTCGTCATGCCAACATCAATACCATATCTTTCTTTCATATACTCAACAATTTTGTTAGATCCTTTCACATAGCAAGCTGTCCCTAAACACAAAAGTATGACATGCTTACCCTGCGGCTTTAACCTAAAGAAATGATAAAATGTAACAACTCCATAAACATATGATTTCGGCAAATCTAGCTTATTCGCAATAAACAACAAAACATCCTCAGTTAGAAAACCAAACAACTCCTGAGCTTTGTGAAGTATCTCTATCAAAGCATCTTTCCTATACTGATGAACTTTCATAAAAGCTTCTAAAATTTTCCACCTATTATCAACAGCCGCCCCCTTAACCTCGTTAGCCATAACAACCTCCACAACATTCAGTTTCAAAAAAACACCTTCCCTTTTCTACAAAATATTTATACACTACTAGATTAGTAAGATTTATTAAGAGGCTTCACTTCTTGACAATTCGAAGTAATCGAATAGCAAGTGATTTAATCACTAAGTGATTTAATCACTCTAAAATCTACGCCCCATATTGCTATTTTATCGTAGAGGCTTATCATCTTGCCAAAAACAACAATCTCGTCACTTGTAGGAACATATTTATCCTCTTTTGTTACAACTGGCAAGGTAATGCTATTGTTAACCTTGATATAGTACAATCTATACCTTTTGCCAGTTTTGGAATAAACAAAAAGCTCGGAATCATCTAATTTTCCAGAAACAGCAACAATGTTTACCCTCATAGTCGCCCCTCTATTTTTATTAAACAACAAAAATGGTAAATTTATTACTAAATCCCCTCGAAGACTCTTATACCACCAACAGCATCAAAAAAAGGTAAAAAGACTCTCAACTTATCCGTGTAAGGGACAATATTTATGTATCTTAACACATTATACCATCTACCGACATCGCCAATATTCTGATTTCTCTTTAAGCTAATTCCCTCAAAGTACAGCAACTTAAGGTTATAAGTAGAGTTAGACGGAAAAAATTCAGAAAAAGTAAAAACGATACCACTAGCATACCTTGAAGAAGAAATACTGAAAACCTCCCTACTGCTAGTAAAGCTAAAATTTGTAATCAAATTATTATTTGATAGAATAAAAATACTAACTTTATTTGTTCCACCGACACCTAGGTAACTATACTCACCAGCTCTAGAAATACTCACATACTCAGGTTCAAAAATCAGATTAGTCTCAAAAACCTTTATGTAATAATTACTTCCACATTCATATAGCTGAACAGCATTAGCATTCGTTTTAATAACTGCAATTCTAAATCTTTCATCAAGGTTATATTTTTCTGTAGCAATAGAAGAAACATTCACAATGTTTGAAATAATGAAGTTTGTTCTTCTGTTAGTTATGTCACTGACAACTACGTTCCAGTTAGTATGTAACCTAATCAAATACAAATCATTAGATGTTCTTGAAACTTCAAAGTCATAAACTCCCGTTATCGTCATCAAAGTACTAGAAAGTTTATTACTAACTTCGTTCGTTCTAATGTAAAGCGAATAACTATCATTAAGGTAAGAAACAAATAAAACATTTGACACCGTTATAGCTCTTATTTTCCTATCAACAGTTATTGAGCTACGAACTATCTCTTTTTGGTAATTGTTCTCTTCCCTAGCTAGGTATATTTTGTTATACGAATTATCTGTAAAAAATAACCAAAGATTATTTGATACAATCTCATAATCCAAAAAGTATTTACTTTTCTTATCAACACATAAATCCCTCACAAAGAAATTACCTATTACCAAAGGTAATATAACCACAGACGAATGATTACCTGCTACATCTCTAGCCCAAAAAGTCAAATAGTTCGTACCGTTCGGCAAAAAATAGGTATTCAATAATACATTAGTCAACCCTGGACCAAATAAATAAGTGTTAGTAAAACCTCCTCCCAAAGAAAAACTAAAGTAGCAATTATTAGTATCCTGAATAAAAACACTAAAATTAGTATCACCCCAAACATAATCATTTGTATTCAAACCCAAAACGAAATTAGGTGAAGTGAAATCAAAAACAAAATACCTTTTATTAGTCATCTCCGATGAGATGACCAAAAGTTCATTAGTGAAATTTTCAAGATAACCATTAGTAAAAATATCTAAAACAAAAACATTTGTATTTGAGAATCTTGTTAACTCGTTAGAGTTAACAAAAATAGCAACTTCCCTATTAGACTCTAGTTTCAAATTAAGAGTATAAGAGAAGCTATCATTAGTTACAAAGACACTTTGCGATGGAAAAATTGAAATAAAAGATGAATTTGAAATGGAACATCTTATAATGATAGTACCTGACTTATTACCCAACGAATCTTCTGCCCAGAAATAAAAATCTATATTCCCGTTTGTATAATCAAAAGTGTTTAGATTAAAGAACCATTCATTGGCATTAGTAAAAGCAAAAAGCTTATCGCCAACACTTGAATAGACAACAAAACCGCTCTTATCCCAAGCCTTACCATGAATAGTTACAACATTACTTAAGATATTACCATCTTTAGGATAAACAACTTCAAAACTCGGAGGCTCAGTATCAAAATAACTTAAATTCTCTCCATTCGTACTGCCAACATGATATAACCTAAAAGTACAAGAACTCAAAAGCAAAATTAGAAAAACAAATATACTCAGCCCAACTAAAGAACTAACCAAAGTCAAAATGTAATTTAAGTTTACTTTATAAGAACTCACTTTGTACTATTATGTCCAAAAACAAACAAAATAGTCAAAAAAAATCAGGCTTAGCCTGTTTTTCAACAGAATCACAAAACTCCTGAAGTTTGAAAGAACTATAGAACTTTATTATACTACTTAGAATGAAAAAAGCTAAGTTGCTTACTCTCTTAATAGTGCTTCTCGTTTTTTCATCTTACCTAAGCGCTCAAACAGTAAAGAATGTTATAATTTTCCCATTCTTTACCAAAGGTAAAGATATACCCGAGGCATCTATAGGTGTCCTCAGTTCTGTAATGAACTACCTAAAATTCTTACCTACTGCAAAATTCACAAAATCCGACTTTGATTTCAAAGGCAGAGACATCAAAGAAGTAATAAAATTATTCCAAGCATACGACGAATTCATAGTAGTCACATATAAAAAAGACAAAGAAACTTTCATTTATGAAATAAACATATACGACAGATCAGGTGAATTAAAAAACTCTTTCACTGCAAGCAGTGGGGACCTTTTTGATATAATAGACATAATAGTTTCCAGGCTATCGTCGTACTACGGTGGTGGAGCAAAAGGTTTCGGAGTACTGAACTTCAAATCCCAACTACCAGAAAACAAAACATTTACTCTAATACTAAACGATGAGGTCTTAGCTCAAGTAAAAGGTACAACGAACCTATCCCAAAGGATAATCTCCAAAACACCATACACCATAATGCTTAGAAATGATGAAACTAAAGAAGTTATATTCAAAAAAGAAATAACACTTCTTGACAACGAATCAGCAGACATAGAGCTAAAAGAACCTGAAAGAAAAAGTGAAGTCATAACAAATATTGTAACAAATGTTATTTCAGAAGAATCCCCAAAATACACAAAATTCCAAGCATACCAAGACATAAAAAAAGGTATAGCAAACTACTCAATACTTGAAAACAACGCGTTCAGAATCCTAAAAGAAGAAGCTTTAGTACTAGACGAGGAAACCCGCATAAATATATACAGAGAACACGAATTGTCTACAGGATTAACAATACTCGCAACAGGACTCAACATAGTACCTGGATTAGGTAGTATAATAATAGGAGATTCCGGAGGATTCTTAATGACTATACTAACAGCTTACATTTCATTCTTACTTTTCGCAGCAACTGTACCTAACAATAACAGTTCAGGAAATAGCACATTAGCCTTGATTTCTGGAACTCTCACAGTAGCCGGATACATATACAACCTAGCAAGACCCTTTATATACCAAGCAGAATGGAACGGAAGGCTAAAAGAACTACTACTCTTTGACACAAAAGTGTCATTAGATGAGAATAAAATTAATGTATCAATGAATGTAAGGTTTTAAACGAAATAATTCAACTCTAACTAATTCTGTTGAAAAAATCTTCCTTAGGTAGGAAAGAAATATTTTTTCGTAGACATGTATCTCTACTCTCTTTTTCAAAAAACTCTATTATCTCGCGAGGTGAATTAAAAATATAGTCAGGTAAAGATTTTTGTATCTCTTCAAGGTTTTTGAAACCCCATGTTACACCTATAGAAAGCATACCTGCGTTCTTCGCAGTCTCTATATCTGTAGGGCTATCCCCAATAAAACATATTTCTTCAGGTTTTAAACTCATTTTCCTAGATATCTCTATTGCAAGCTTTGGGTTTGGCTTTCTGTCTTCATCGTTTTTTACACCAAGAACTTCAATGAAATTCCACTTTCCAAGAAGCCGAGACACTAACCCTTGAGTAAATTCATGATTTTTGTTCGACAAAACAGCCATTTTTATACCTTTATTCTGCAAATAGTCCAAAAGTTCAACAATTCCGTCATAAGGCTTAGTGTTATTCAAATAGACTTTCGGGTACTCTTCACGCATGAGCTTAACGCAAAGCTTCTCTTTATCCTCATCTAATGAATTTCTATAACTAAGTATCTTCCTAAAAAGTTCAGCAGTCCCCTCACCAACAAAAGACCTGTACAAATCCTTGCTTATTCCTTCAATACCTAACCTAGCAAGTACACTATTACCAGCAATAGTTATATCATCAAGAGTATCTAATAAAGTCCCATCCAAATCAAAAATCACACCTTTTATCTTACGAGAACCCATTTTTTAATGTTAATTGAAAACATTAACATCTTTCTAACTTACAATCTCCCACAAGCACTGGACCGAATTATTACTTCTAGCTTAAAAGAGGTTTCACGCTTATTAAAATGAGGTCTCAATTGCGGTAAAGTTGAGGAAATAGGATGTTTATACCTTTGGTTAATCAGTAGAAAAATTAAAGGTGCCTCACGGCACCTTTTAAATCATTCATTTAATATAGCAACAGAGTTATAGCCACCAAAGCCGTCATTTTCCTTGAGAGGATTTGCCTGATCTTCAGACCAAACAACACCACCATCTATAACATACTTATATTGCCACCTACCAGGCTTTATTTTCCAATCAACTGTCCAATACCCTGTCTTTGAATCTCTTGTCATAGGTATAGGAACATTATCAGTACCGGGAGTACCCTGAGAAGGTGGAGCAATCCAGTTATTAAACTGCCCAGCAAGGTGAACAGTAGTAGCAGAAGGTCTATCAAAGGTAAATCTAACTATAAGCTTCCCAGTCTCAGAGTCTTTACCAACAACTTCATAAGGTATGTATCTATCCTTAAGAGTATCCCATAGTAAGCACGAGCTAAACACAAAAGTGGCAAAAACAAGTAACACTACCAAACTTAAAACTTTCTTCATACTCTCCTCCGTTTAAAAATTAACTAAAATTTTGTCTTGAAGTCAACATACACTCTAGGCAAGTTTTGAGCAACATACTCAGAGTATATCCCTTCTATAAGATTATTAGTACCACTATAAAACACATTATTCATAGCATCAAAGGTTAACCCATAGTCAAGATCTAACAAACTACCAAATATCGGATAACCATAACCAACCTCAAAAGAAGTAGTATCGTTAGGCCTATAGCTTATACTGAAAACCAAAGAATAATAAGAAAGATTCAAATCTTTCTTTCTAATAGAGGTGGTAAAACCTTTAGAAGTCAAATTATCACTCCAAGAGAAATATCTACCTCCAACATCAATATACACTCCACTAAGTACCTCAAAAATTGCTCCTAGCGAAGTCAACAAATCCCCTCTAGCCTCAATCTTTGATACATTACCTACAATATTTGTATTCGTCATAAAAGAAATATCCAAAGATTCGTATGAAGCATTTGCTCTCAGAGTAAGTAATTCTGTAAAACCTATTTCAGTTCCAACTTTACCTATTATAGCACCTTCAAAGAAAGCCTTGAAAGGAGGTAAAGGCATATTAGGAAAACCACTAAATTTATTTAATTTGCTTTCATCAACATAATACCCTTCGAGAACCCACTTAAACGGTCCCAAAAGCCACTCATAATCCCCAAAAATCTTGGCGTAAGCATCCAATCTACCAGCCTTCAAACCAGGCTCCAAAGAGGTATTAGTATTAGTCAAAGTATAATAATAAGAATAGCTTCCACCAATCTGTACTTTCAGTCCCTCAAAATAACCAGAGAAAACCCCAAAACTAACTCTATATCCTCCGCTAACCAAAGCTTCATTATAAACATAATTATCTAACAATTGTCCTTGATTGTTCATGTTAAACTTAACAAAAATTGAGAATAAATCTGAATCTCCGCTCAAATAACCTCCATAATTGTACACTGAAACAAAGTTACTCAAATCTGGTATTGTATATCTATAGATGTTATAGTAATCCAAATTCATCACAGAATATCCTGAAAACCTCTGAAAATCACCATTTATCCCTACATACAAATCCATAAAATCCCCTAGATTAAAAGCGTAAATTTTACCATTCAAGGCACCTGCAAGATTCAAATTACCTCCGCTACCATCTATAGAATAAGCACCCAAAAACACCTGCCAAAGGTATGTCTTAGCTCTCTGCTCGGCATAAAATCCACCCATATCTCTACCTACTAGAGAAAGATTAGTAGTATCCTCCCCCATTCCAGGCATGCTAACAACAGTACCATCCATAAACTCAACAGGTCTGATTATATAAGGTATACCACCAGCTCTAACAGTAGATGTGGTATCAACATAGAAACCTGTATTATCAACCTTGCTATTCAAAACATTGTTACCACCCATTATAGAAGAAGCGACAACCCATGAATTAAGATGCCCTATACTATTCTCAGGATCATCAAACTTCGCTACCCTATACCTATAAAATGGTATAATCTTCAACTTACTAGCCTTATGGAAGTAATTTATCATGAAACTATCAATAGCCATGTGTTTAAACTTCGTAGTTGGCTGAATTATTATGTTCGCCATTCCATAAACATCACTCGTAAGCTCAAGCTTAGGGGATAAATTAACTATAAACTCAACATTATCCAAACCAAAATACGGATCCCCAGGCCTATTGTTGTAAACGTAATTAGAAGACATGTACTTAAAGTCACCTATAGTAATGAAATCACCGCCAAACTTAACAGCAGCAAAGGAAAAACTAACAAAACCCAAAATTATCAAAACACCTAAAACTACCTTCTTCATAAACACCCCCCTTAATACTTAATATAAAGGTCAAACCTTATAGTAGGCTCAGTCGCTAATTTATACTCTCCTAAGTTAACGATCTTCCCGTCAGGTAAAGTAATATAACCCATGTTATCAGAAGTAGCCAAGCCAGCACTCCAGTTTCTAAGACCATTGTACATTATAACAGTTGATTCAAGACCTCTACCTAAATCAACATCCCTAGCACTCGTAGCACCATACCAACCATAAGAAATAACAATATAAGAATTAACTTTAGGTATAGTATACCAAATACCTACATAAGGCGTAAGAATAGTACTCTCACCAACATTACCAACATTGACAGAACCAGTCTGAATAACTCCCCTACCTCCAACTTTAATCCATAAATCATTACCCAATTCCTTACTCTTTATCAAAGGAGCAATATTATATCCAATGTACAGCCTAAAATCCCCAAATGTGAAATTAGTAACTAAATAATCACTCAAAGAAATGTTATTGTAATTAACATACCCTAGTAAATCAATGGAAATGTTACCTATATTATAACCAACATTACCAACACCAATAATAGAAGTGTTATCTAATTTAGTAGAAGCTACTTTTGTATTCCTTAAACCTACTTTGAACAAAACTTTAAGCTCATCCTCATCAGTCACCAAAGGAACATAATAATTCAAGAAACCTTTAACATCACCACCTAACATTGAAATATTCGTTTCATTATCAGGTATAACTATAACACCACTAACTTCGTACTTAGACCCTTCAATTCCCTTAAAGACAACACCACCATTAGCATAAATGTTATTGTATGTAAGACTGGTACTAGCACTAAACTCAACCTGCCTCAATATACCACCTTCAGCATTGAAGTAAAGAAAATTCTCCATATCAAAAGCCAAATACCCACCTATCAAATTGTACGAAACACTAGGAATAACACTATAGCTTATAGGCAAATATGAAAAAACATTATACGAAACACCCTCACTAGTATCACTATAATAGAATCGTACAGGAATACCTAACCTATAATCACTTTCCTTTACATAAGGAAGATAAGTATTACTAGTAGATTCCTTGTAGACAGCACCAAAAAATACATCACCAATTCCTATATTACCAGCACCTCCTATCTTAACGCCACCATAATTACCAGTAGGCAAAGATGTAATATTAGAGAAATTCTCTAAAGAACCAACACTATCGTATATATTCCTAGCGAAATACCCTTCAACATCAATAAGCCCATCATAATAACTTCCGTAAATACCATAATAATCTTTACCAGATTTAATAAGATTTGTAGTGTCCTCATTAGCAGTAGTGAATATCTCTACAGAGCCATCAAGAAATTCAACAGGATAAACGAAATAAGGCATAAACCAATGACCTTTATAGAATGTTGAAGAGAATAAATTAAGAGAAGGCATAAAATTAAAGAACATCTCAGACGGTACATTCCTCATCCTAATGACTCTACTTTTGAAAAATCCTCCAACTGTAAGAGTATCATCCATATAACCTACCTTACCATCGTTTATATCAAGCCTCGTATCGCCATTAATGAAGCTATTAGCATAAAGCTCAACACTACCAAACAAATCTTCCTGTTTGACACCCAAACCAAAAATAAAAGATAACCTTGTATCCCTTAGGTATATTCTATTATCGCCATACTGATATCCATACTGATAAGGTCCAAAATGCTCCTTCAAATAAGGATCATTAACATTCTGGAAAAGAGAAGTAGAAAAATATGCATCAATATAAGGCTTAACAGCAGCAAACGAAAAAGTACCAATAACCAAAACAAAAATCAAAACTAATAATTTCCTCATACACACCCCCCTTTAAAAGTACATTTCTGCTTCTATGTTTATAAGATTCTGAGTTTCTGCACCATTAACAAAATCAAAATCACCAATACCTCTATCCATATCACCACCATTACCATACCTTAGCACCACCCTAGTATTAGCAGCAGGATACACTTGAAGTTCTCCATAGAAAGAAGACCACGAAATATTACCACTCCTCGACACTCTTTCATAGTACCCTCTCATAACTCCTAACCTCGTGTAAAATTTTAGCCAAGAGGTAATATTAACAGTAGACTCAATACCAAATCCTACGAATGTTTTTTCAGGTTCTTGCAAGTTAAAAATCTTAGCCATTGGCTTGAGTTTAGCAAATTCATTCTCAAAGTCAAGAGCAAAAGAAAGATGCCTAAACCAATTAGTAGGACCTACCTGCAATAAGTAATCCCTACCAAAATACTGCTCAAAGGTAATTATACCTTTGACACCACCTTTGAAAACAGCATAAAGCTCACTTATCCATTCAAGATAATGAGAAGAGTTCTTTGAAACCATCTTATCTTGGAACAAAAACTGCCATATATTATAGTCATCATGTCTTACACCATCACTATCAACCCAAGCAGGAAAATCGTAGTTATGAGTATACTTCATATAAGACTTCAAGTTAACAAACTTCACAGGGAAAGCATAGGAAAGCTGTATAAATTGTTCAAAATAATCTCTCTGCCTGCCACTAGCAGGATCAGCAGCACCTCCTAGGTATTGATAAAAGTTTGTCTGTAAGCTAACAACTGAATAAGTAATTTCTATACCACCAATAGTTTTAGGCTGGTCATAAGAAATCTTAGCACTAATCTTATAAACAAGTGAATCAACATCACCCAAAACAAATCTATGGAACATCCAATCATCTTTAGTCCACCCATCAGGTACAACATTAGGAGCACTTTCAGGAGCAAAAGACCTACCTAACTCTCCAATAAATGAATAAGAAAGACCTGAAACCCACTTCAAACTACCACTATAACTTAAATCCAAACCAAGAACATTATATTGCCCTTTTTCCCATGAATTACTAACATAATAATCATAATCATTCGTATTTCTAGGCAACTGATAAAGCTCAAAACCACCAGTAACACCAACACCTAAAGTACCATCTAACAATGGCTCTTTTATATCATATCTAGAAAACCTAAAAGTCAAAGCAGTTTCATTTTTAGGCTCCTGAGCACTTTTTTCTAGTAACTCATTTGCATAGTCAATAAGGGTGAATTTGAATTCAAATCCACTGCCCAAAAAGTTTGGTAATCTAGTATAAATTCCTCCATTGTTTCCTGTTCCAACACTTGAAGAAAACTGTAATAATGGCTGATACATATTTATTCGCCAACTTTCATTATAGAAAAATACCATTTCACCCCATTTCTGCCAAAACTGGACATGTGAAGCAAAATCATAATTCGCAAGATAAGAAGAATCAGCAGTATAACCACCAGAAACATAACCACCACTAACAGAAGACTTAAATATAGACCAGAAATTTATACCCGGTGCAGCAGCTGCATTAGCCTGTATCTCAAAATTACCATATGGAGAACCGGTATTTAGACTCCAAAGCAATATATCATTCGTAACCTTATTACCATTTATAGTTGAACCAACTTTCATGTATGTACCGAACTCCACCCCCGCATATCCAAAGTAAGCAAAAGAAAGAACCAAAATAGCTAAAACAAAAATCTTCTTAACCATAAACACCCCCCAAACTATTTAAAAATATCAACAAACCCAATTATATCTACTTGATAATACCACCCTAAAGCATCTCTATTTTGTACACCAAAGTTTATTTCAAAATTAGGTGCCTTAAGTCCTATCCCCATAGTGAGCTTATTATCAATAAGACCAACTCTAGTGAATATAGTATCAGCGTAAGATATTTCAGTACCTACTGATAGAGAAGAAGTTGAAGCATTATTCAACCCAAGTGAATAAGCACCGAAAACCTTCATGTAAGGTTTAACAAGGTAAAAACTTGCTCCAAACTTCAAAGCAGAGTAGGCTAAACTACTATTAGCAGTATCACCAAAAAACGAAAAACTAGCAGGTAACAAATTATAGCCAACTATACCCAAAGAGAGAGATTTATCTAGCATAAGAATTGTAGTACCGAAATCCAAAGAGAAGGAAGATATCGTCTTGTTTACAGAATTATCAAGTTCATAACCACTCAAAGATAAATTCAACAGTTTACCATTAATACCAACACTTACAGTGTTGATAAAATCAACATATTCCGAAAGGTCAAAACCTTTACCAACACCTAAAGAAATAATTTCTTCAAGTAACCCTGAAGTAGAACTCAAATCAGCACCTGACCTGGTATATGAAGCACCTACGCTAAGAATATCAAAGATATTGGCACCAACATTAGCATTAATCAAATTCATACCAAAGACACCGAAAGGCTCAGAATAAGAAATAGACGCACTTATCCCCTTGAGCCCCGACAATCCAGAAGGGTTGTAAACAATAGCATAGACATCGTTGACCTCTGAAACATTAGCCATACCTAGAGAGACATATTTACCACCGACATAAGGAACATCAAAAATAGCACTAGCACTATAAGAAAAAACAATCAACAACAAACAAAAAACAAAAAATTTCTTCATAAAACACCCCCTTAATAAATAACTGAGACTAACCTAGTACCAATCATATCAAGACCTGAGATATTTCTACCACTAACAACTATTATGTAATTTCCCATAGGCACCTTCTGACCTTTATCATCAGTACCATCCCAAACAAAAGTATATGGGAATTGATAAACTCCAGGTTTCACTACTAAATCAGAAGGAGAAGAAACCATATTAGCACTTAAGTTTATATTCTGTGCTAAATTCCTGACAACATTCCCCTTCATATCTAATATCTTTATAGAACCTTGAACGAAGAAATCTGTAGCACTTTCAATACCAATTCTTATAGATAACTTATCACCTTTAGCAGGAGCAAGAACTTTCGGTCTATCATCTTCAGTAGAAGATGTAGCTCTAGTCACTTTCATATAAAACTTAGGTGTCTTACTAACTTCAAGTTTAACTCCAGGATAGAAATTAACATAAGCATTATTCCTAACACTCACTCCGATTATTGGATTAGCATTACCATCAGTAACCCTAATCATTACGAAATTATCTTCTACAGATTTAAAGCTAGGATTGACAGGTGTTGATGAGTCAGGCATATACTCATAGTTATAGTTACCGCTATCAGGTCCAGTCGTAGCTACAGCAACCTTTAACCACATATTAGTAGGATTAACATTAGTAAAGAAGAAACTCCAAGCAATTTTGGCTATGACAACCCTCTTAAACATATCAGATTCATACTCACCGTTGAACCAAAAGTCAAATATACTTGTATCCATATTAGGACTTCCTGGAACATTTGCTGTATCTGCATAGCTACTCATACCAACCTTAACACTTCCGTCAGGACCTGTATGTGAATAAATTTGCACTCCTCCCCCACTCTTATCAGGATTAATATCAAACTTAACACTATCATTAGGATTCCAAAAGCCTATGTACATATCAGGATCCATATCCTTAAAAAATACTCCTCTTTGCCAAACGATTGGAGGATTTTCATTAAAACTAGTTCTACCTACACCAGGTTCTCTATCAAAATATATCATGAGATTATTATGCCTACCAGCAGTTTGACCTCTAACAGCAACATACAAAGCATTGGTATCCCATGTAAGCCAAAGTTCTGATAGCTCCGCCTTCGTTAAAGTATCAGTATCTCTACCTGGATAAGTTGAATCGTTTGTTGGTTCACATGTATTTCTGTAAGGATTACCGAAGTATGTTAGCATCCTACCGCCATTATTAGTTAGGTCATTTTGATCAACAATAGCACCATAAGGCTTATTCAATACATTCGTAGGAGAAATAAGAAGTTCGTCAGGTTCCCACCCCATACTAAAAGGATCCCAACTACCAAGCACCCTAACTGTTATATTCTTATTCGTAGAAGTAACAGAAAAAACATCATAACCAAAGGAGAATAAAAGTAGCACCACTGCCAATAAAATCCCTAACTTACGCATACCACCGTACCCCCTTGCTTTTAAACAAATTATTAATAAACAAAATTCAATTGTCAAGAGTTTCAAAATTCACAGGCTACTGCCTGTGTCAGGCTTATTTGCTTTTATCTTTTCATAAGAAATTAATCCTAGCGAATTCCCCACCCACCCGCCCTATCTGTCGTTGGGATACGAAGTATCCCAACACCCTTTCATGCTTTCTATATGTTTTCCACTAATAATATGTATTCAGTACAAGGTACTATGAAACATCAAGCCCCCAATAAAGTTAAAGTAATTTTTCATTTTTGTACCATTTCAGTTAAAATATAGCAATATAATGGGGGTGTATATGCAGAGAATAGGTATCTTGACTGGTGGTGGCGATGCACCTGGCTTAAATGGTGTCATCAAAGGTGCATACCTCAGGCTAAAAAAAGACCTTCCAAATGTTGAAATAATAGGTTTACTTGAGGGTTGGAGGGGATTACTTGAAAAAAAGTACATTGTTCTAAAAGATGAAGATGTAAAAGAAATCCACAAAGAAGGTGGTACGATACTTGGCTCTTCTAGAACCAATCCTTACAAGAACGAAGAGACAATCAAAAAAACTCATCAGTCATTCAAAGAATTAGGATTAGATGCTTTAATAGCAATCGGTGGTGAAGATACCTTAGGTGCAGCAAACAAGCTCGCTAAGGATGGATTCCCGGTAGTTGGTGCTCCAAAAACTATTGACAATGACTTGAATGTTACAGATTACACATTCGGATTTGATACTGCTGTGAACATAGCAATGGAAGCAATTGATAGGCTACACACAACAGCAAAATCCCACAGAAGAGTAATGGTCGTTGAAATAATGGGTAGACATGCTGGTTGGATAACTCTATGGGCTGGCATTGCAGGCGGCGCTCATATGATATTACTACCCGAAGAAATAACTAAACTTACCGACATTGCAGAGTTCGTAAAGAAAAGAAAAGAAGCCGGAGAACTCTACACATTAATAGCTGTTTCAGAAGGAGCAATACTAGACACCGGAGGTATCTCTAACTTTGTATTCGAAGATGCAAAAGTTGACGAATTCGGGCATGTCAGATTAGGCGGCATCGCTAAACAATTGGCAAAATATATCGAAGAAGCAACAGGAATTGAAAGCAGATATGTAGTCTTAGGACACCTACAAAGAGGTGGTAGCCCTTCAGCATTTGACAGAGTACTATCAATAAGGTTCGGCATCAATGTAGCTGAGTTAGTTCTGAAAAAAGAATGGGGTAAAATGGTTGCATTGAGAGGAACCGAAATCGTTGCCGTACCTCTTGAGGAAGCCGTACAAGAACTAAAAGTCGTACCACAGAAATTAATCAAAGAGCTAAAGAGCATACTATAATTTTCTACTGGGAGGCTCACGCCTCCCACTACTTTTTACTTTTTAATTCAACAATCAAGTGCTTCAAGCACATCGTGCTCTAAGCACAAGTGCTACTACTATAATTTTTTACTTCAACAAACCATAATTTATAATTTTTGCCAACTTATAGAGGTAAATCATGGTAGACGAAAAGGAATTTGAAAAGCACCAAAAAGAAAGATTAGGCAGACAAAGCCAAGGTAAGATATTCCCTGAAATAATACTTGGTAGCCAAGATGGGATAGTCAATACTCTCGGTGTAGTGCTTGGACTATCGGCAGCATCAAGCGACATCAGAATAATACTTGCGGGGGCACTAGCAGTAGCATTTTCAGAAAGCATATCAATGGGAGCAGTAGCATACACCTCAAAACTATCAGAATACGAAAACTACATATCAGAATTAAACAAAGAGAAAGAAGAAATAAAAAAGCATCCTGAAATCGAGAAAGAAGAGGTAAGGCGAATACTTAAAAGCTGGAATGTCAGTGAAAAAGATATCGAAACAATAATAAACGTTATATCAAACCACGAAGAAGCTTGGGCTCAAATCATGGTATCACATGAACTTGGAGTACAAAAAGTAGAGCCTACAAAACCTATCAAGTTTTCTTTCGTTGTAGGTCTATCGGCTTTTATAGGCTCAATAATACCTATAATACCCTTATTATTCATACCTGCAAATTACGGCTGGATTGGCTCGCTAACATTCTCCGGCTTAGCATTGGCATTAATAGGATACCTAAAAGGTAAAATAATTGGAACAAACCCATTCAAAGGTAGCTTACAATTAGCAATAATAGGTATCGTCTCAGCAATAGTAGGCTATACAATAGGATTTCTGGTAGGAAACCTATGATAAGCTCAAACACATCACTTTACTGCGTAATAGGGAACCCCATAAAACACTCAAAATCCCCACTGATTCATAATTACATCTTCCAAAAACTGAACATAGACGCTGTATATCTAGCATTTGAAGTAAAGGACTTAAAAGCATTTTTCACATTCGTAAGAGACACGAATGTAAAAGGAATAAGTATAACTATACCACACAAAGTTGAATCAATAAAATACATTGACGAAGTAGAACCAATAATTGAGAAAATAAAGGCAATAAACACAGTCAAAAACAAAAATGGTAAACTAATCGGATACAACACAGACATAGTAGGAGTAATAAAAGCATTTGAAACAAGCGGCACAAAATCACTAAAAGGCAAAACATCACTTATACTAGGCAGTGGAGGTGTAGCAAGAGCCGTAATATGGGCTCTAGTAGAAATGGGCACAGAATCAATAACCATCGCCGGAAGAACACCAGAAAAACTAGAAGAACTAAAAAACGAGGTCATACCTCACTTTAAAAACATTGAAACAATAAGCTTATCAAAAGTTAGCGAAATAATAAAAAACACTGATGTAATAGCAAACTGCACACCAATAGGAATGATACCAAATACCGAAGAAAGCCCTATAGACACTAACTTAATAAACCAAAACCACATAGTTTTTGACACTGTCTACACACCCAAAGAAACAAAGCTAATAAAAGATTCAAAGCAAGTAGGATCTAAAACAATACTAGGAATAGATATGTTCATATTCCAAGCACTTGAACAAGATAAAATTTGGTTAGAGACAGAAGAGGTTTTTGTTTATAAGGGTGATATAGAAAATATACTACAATAGGAAAGATTTACCAAAAACCATTTTTTCGATAAAAAAACTTGTTTCAACGATTTTTTATTCTTACCAAAAATTAAGAAAGGCTAAGCTTCTCTATAACGAAATTACATGTTACTCTATTAAGAATTTTAGACTTACCAAACCTCAGAGTTTTTTATCTTTCCAACAAAATCGTTTAATTTGGAAAAGAAAGCACAAGAATTTTAAAATTTTCTTTTCATTAGGAGGGTAAAAGTGGCAAATTCTATCCTTGACCTTATTTACGGCAAACCTCTAAAAGAGGTAGATGAAGAAATATACAATGCAATACTAAAAGAAATTGAGAGGCAAGAGTATCACCTTGAGCTGATAGCTTCAGAAAATGCAACATCAAGAGCAGTGTTAGAGGCTATGGGCTCAGTATTAACGAATAAGTACGCTGAGGGATACCCTGGCAAGAGATACTACGGTGGATGTGATTTTGTTGATATTGCTGAAACTTTAGCAATAGAAAGAGCAAAGAAACTTTTCGGTGCTGAACACGCAAATGTGCAACCTCACTCAGGAGCACAGGCTAATATGTCTGTTTACCTTGCTGTTTTGAAACCTGGTGACACTATACTAGGTATGAACCTAGCACACGGTGGGCATCTAACACACGGAAGCAAAGTTAACTCATCAGGTAAACTGTATAATGTCGTTTACTACGGAGTAAACAAAGACACCGAATTAATAGACTATGATGAAGTTGAGAAATTAGCCATAGAACACAAGCCTAAAATAATCGTTTGCGGTGCTAGCTCATACTCTAGGCAAATTGATTTTAGAAAATTTGCAGAAATAGCCAATAAAGTTGGTGCTTACCTTATGGCTGACATAGCACACTATGCCGGACTCGTTGCCGCTGGTGTTTACGATAGCCCCGTTGGGATAGCTGATTTTGTCACAACAACAACGCACAAAACACTACGCGGTCCCAGAGGTGGATTAATTCTAACACAAGAAAAGTATGCAAAAGACATAGACAAAGCAGTTTTCCCAGGTATACAAGGTGGACCATTAATGCATGTTATAGCAGCCAAAGCCGTAGCATTCAAGGAAGCAATGACCGAAGAATTCAAAGAATACCAAAAACAAGTTGTTAAAAACGCTAAAACTCTAGCAAATGAACTAATGAACAGAGGATACAGAATAGTATCAGGTGGAACCGATTCTCACATGTTTAGCATTGATTTAAGAAATAAAGGCATAACAGGAGGAGAAGCCGAAACAGTCCTTGATAAAGTCGGAATAACAGTCAATAAAAATGCCATACCATTTGACCCCAACCCACCAATGAACCCGAGTGGAATAAGAATAGGCACACCAACCGTAACAACAAGAGGAATGAAAGAAGAAGAAATGAAATTAATCGCCGAATACATTGACGAAGCAATAAAGAACAAAGATGATGACAAAATATTAAACGGAATCAGAGAAAAGGTAATAGAATTATGTAAAAAATTTACATTATACGCAATGAGATAAATTTAAACTAAGAAGGGCTTACGCCCTTCTGTAAAAAAAATTTAGTGCTTAGAGCACTTGGTGTTTAAAACACTTAGTGTTTAAAACACTTAGTGCTAAAAGCACTTAACCTTTGTATTCAGCTTCCCAAAGACCGTGTAGATTACAAAACTCTCTTGCCACAACCTTTTTAGCATCGCTAACTTCAAATGTTGCTTCAGGTGGATCACCAGGCTTAAGAATCTGCCTGTAAATTTTATTATCATCAACTATTAGTTCTATCCACTGTATCCAATGGCTTGCATCCATAGGATGAGATACACTACCAACTTTAACCCTAAAACCTTTGTCAGTCTTTTCAATTACTGGTATGTGTTTCTCAGCTGCCCCACTCCTCGAAGATTCATCTAACTTAACCATAGGTTCACCATCAACTTGAAGTGAACCCTCACCCCCATTAAAAACCTCAACTATTATCCCTTTACTACTAGAAAAATAAAGATCAAACAAATTCGCCATATCTCCCTCCTTCTAGAAATAATAATAATAATAAAGATATAAATTTTTCAACTACATCAAGATTTTTAGAATTTTAAGGTGCTTATTAGCACTTTCCTATTATAAATTGAGAAACAGGCATAGCCTGTTAACAGGTTTAACCTGTAGCAGGTTTAACCTGTAAATTTCTCAACACAATCTCCCTAAATTGACTACGGAAAAAAATTTATAGTATCATTAGGTGATGAATATGCTCAAAAGGCTACTAACAACTCTTATACTACCTCCTCTTATCTTCTTTTTATACTCTTGTGGAATTGATTTACCGGAAGTAACAACAAAATTAAGAACTCCTATGGGCTTAGTTGTTTATTCATCAAACGATTCTTTTGTTTTAGAGTGGTGGGGCTACAACAACGAAGATTACTTCTCAGGATATGTAATATTTATAAGCGAAGATTACCAAAAAATAGCAGACCCATCAAAACCAATCATAGAGAAACCAAAAATCTTGAATCCTTCCGGCTCGTTACCCACCATTTCACTACAACCAACAACAGAGCCAACAAAATACACTGCATTACTACCAATTACAACAATAGCTGACGACAAAGGTAATAGATTTTTCCCTAACTTCCAGTACTACTTTTCAGTCACCGCTTACTCATCGTCAAAAGGTATATTCAGTCCACTAAGCAATATAACAAACGGAATAGTATCAAACCAATAGATTAAGTAATTTAGCCTATTCAGTAATTCAGTATGTATTATTAAATTGATATCAACAGGGAAAATTATTATAATTTTTTAATGAGGTAAAAAGATGGAAAACTCAAGAATAATCGCCGTAAGAGATATTCTGATTTCTAAATTTTCGCCTGAGTTCATCTCGTACGAATATCCTTACTGGACACTAAAAGGTAAATACCCAGAAAACAAAGATATACTAAGTGAGATAAATGAACTTTTCCCTGACATTATCATTGAAGGCTTCGCCTTCAAGAAGAAAAACGAAGAATACATATATCTAGTTAAATTTTCCTTTACAGAGGACAAAGACACACTATCAGAAATTTTCAACTCTTTTCAGGAGGATGACGAAGAATGAACAACAACCAATTAATGGGTCCTGATATCCTTGGTCGAACCCCAAGAGAGATAGTAAATGAGCTTGATAAGTACATAGTTGGTCAAGAAGAAGCTAAAAGAGCGGTAGCTATAGCGTTGAGGAATAGAAATCGTAGGAAGCTACTACCTCCAGACATAAGAGAAGATGTTATACCAAAGAACATACTAATGATAGGTCCCACTGGTGTCGGTAAAACAGAAATCGCTAGAAGAATGGCAGCAATAATAAATGCTCCGTTCGTAAAGGTCGAAGCTACTAAGTTCACAGAAATAGGATACATAGGACGCAGTGTAGAATCAATGGTAAGAGACTTAGTATCAGTAGCATACTCACAGGTAAAAAAAGAGTACATGACGAAAAACTACTCAAAAACAAAAAAGGCAGTTCTAGAAAATATCTACAAAAGTCTAACAAAAGTCAACAAAATGCTTCTAGAATTAGACAAAAATGAAGTGCTAAACCAAATAGACAAAGGTGTATACGATGACTACATCATAGAAATAGAAATCTCACAAATGCCCAAAAGACAACCATTATCAATAGAAGAACTATTTGAAACTGGTGAATTCTCACAAATGTTATCAACGGACCTCAACCCTCTTGATATGCTTTTCGGAGGTGGAAACAAGAGTAAGAAGAAGAAGTTAACAGTATCCGAAGCAAAGAAAATACTAAGAGACATAGAATCAGAAAAGTACTTGGACCCAGATGAAATAGCAGAGGAAGCAGTAAGAAGAGCACAAGAAGATGGCATAATATTCATAGACGAAATAGATAAACTTATATCAAAAGGTGAGACAACAGGACCTAATGTCTCTAGAGAAGGAGTCCAGAGGGATTTATTACCAATAGTTGAAGGCACTACTGTAAATACTCGCTACGGACCAGTTAAAACAGACCATATACTTTTTATAGCAGCAGGAGCATTCTCAAAATATAGCCCTTCGGACCTAATAGCAGAGCTACAAGGTAGGTTCCCTGTCAGAGTCGAACTCAAACCTCTTTCAAAAGAGGACTTAAAGAGAATATTAGTAGAACCCCAAAACGCATCAGTTAAACAGTACAAACTTTTACTTTCAACTGAAGGTGTCACTCTAGAGTTTGAAGATGAAGCAATAGACAAAATCGCAGAAATAGCATACGAAGCAAACCAAAGACTAGAAAACATAGGTGCAAGGAGATTATACACAGTAATGGAAAAACTTTTATCAGACATTTCATTCAAAGCACCGGAAATAAAAGGAAGCACATTTGTTGTAACAAAAGAATATGTAGAAGAAAAACTCAAAAACTTAATAGAAAACCAAGATTTAGCAAAGTATATACTATGAAGAAAAAAGTACTGTTTCTTGTAGATATAGACGGAACATTGCTTAAACTACACAAAACAGGTAGATGGGTATACCAAGAAGCTCTCAGAAAGGTACTCAACAAAGACATATCAATAGAACACATAGATTGGGTTGGAACAACAGATATAGAAATTATACACAAGGTAATCACTGAAAGTGGAATTAATGGCAAAGAATCGGTCAACAAGATGCACGAAGTCTTTAGAGAAATAACACTTCTATTCAAAAGAATAGTAGAAGAGACACCGGAAAAAATAACATTACTACCCTACGCCTACGAAATTTCCGAATGGCTTTATAACAATTACTATTCCGCTTTACTTACAGGTAATATAATGGAAGTCGCATACATGAAATTAAAACCTTTCGGGCTAGAAAAATTCTACCCTATCGGAGCTTTCGGAGACGAAAGAAAGGATAGGTCAAAACTCGTTCCAATTGCAATAAAAAGAGCACAAGAACACTACAAAACAGACTTCAAAGATGTTATAGTGCTAGGTGACTCACACAGAGACATAATCGCTGCTAACGCAAACAATCTAAAATCAATAATCGTTCTGACAGGAAAACTAAAAAGAGAGGAACTAGAACCATACAAACCTTACGCAATAATAGAAAATCTAAGTTTTTTACCTCAAGTTATAGAAGAGATAGAACGTAAAACACATTCAAGTGTTTATAAGTAGGTACTATTAGATACAAAGTGCTTTAAGGTGCTTAAAGCACCTAATTAAGTAAGCTATTATTAATAAAGTGCTACTAAGCACTCCACTTTGAGTAGTCCCTCCCACCCGCCCTAATTATTTGAACAGAGACTTCGTCTCTCTTCAATCTCTGTAATATTAAGAGAAGTGCTTTTAGCACAAGTGCTTTAAGCACGAGTGCTTTAAGCATCTTTTCAATAAAATTCTAAGAGAGGCTAACACTCTCCTTAACCTTAATGTAATATTGCAAAAAGTGACTTAGACATTCCTCTTTTTATTTGATTGTAAAGAAGTTTCAACTCTTTATGCTTTCCAGAGCATAGAAATAAAAAAAGTACCAAGACACAAAGTGCTAATGAGCACCACCCTATATTGATTAAAAGAGGCTACGCCTCTTTTAACTTAAGTTTAGACAATATAATCAACGACTTTCCTATCAGAGATAACGGTTTTTATGAAATCTGCCACTTTAACATGCTCAGGATGAACCAAGTAAGTATCCAGGTCCTCCTTAGAGCCAAACTCAGAATAAAGCACAACATCATAAGCATTAATAGAAGCTGTTATATTCCTTCCTACCTCTATATGCTTTATTTCGGGAATGAACTCCTTTAGTGAAAGGACTTTCTCTTTTATTTGTTCATAAATCTCATCTTTGTTAAAACCATCTTTTATTTTCCACATCACTATATGTTTGACCATAGCAGTAGAATTTTAAAGTTAAGCAGGCACGAAATTTCAACACTAAACAACGATTTCTTCTTCTGGTGACCTTGCGACAATAATCTCGCCCTGCTCCTCGAGCTTCCTTATTATACTCACTATCTTCTGCTGTGCCTCCTCGACATCCTTCAACCTTATCGGTCCCATGTACTCCATATCCTCTTTTAACATCTGGGCTGCTCTCTTACTCATATTCCTGAATATCTTCTCCTGCACTTCAGGATCAGTATGCTTAAGTGCTTTAGCCAAATCTTGCTGGTCAATGTGCCTAAGTAACTTCTGAATAGACCTATCATCAAGCAAAACAATGTCTTCGAAGACAAACATTCTCTTTTTTATCTCTTCTGCTAGTTCTGGGTCATCTTCCTCAAGAGCCTCAATGATATTCTTCTCTGTCTGCCTGTCAGAGTTATTAAGTATTTGAACAACGGTATCAATACCGCCAACCTGAGTGTAATCTTCACTAGCAAGGGTTGAAAGCTTCCTTTCAAGTATTCTCTCAACCTCTCTAAGAACATCAGGTGTAGTTCTATCCATCAGTGCTATTCTCTTGGCTATATCTGGCTGGACCTCCTCAGGCAAAGCAGAAACTATAGTAGCAGCTTTTCTAGGGTCAAGGAAAGACAAAATCAGAGCAATAACCTGCGGATGCTCGTTCTGGATAAAGTTCACCAAATGTTGAGGATCAGCACGCCTTATAAAGTCAAAAGGCTTAACCTGAAGTGAAGATGTAAGCCTATTTATTATATCAACAGCTCTCTGAGTACCTAAAGCTCTCTCAAGAACTTCTCTAGCATAGTCAACACCACCTAGAGCGATAAACTCCTGAGCCATCATCAATTCTTGGAACTCTGCTAAAACTTTATCCCTTTCCTCAGGTTCAACTTTATCAGTTCTAGCTATCTCGAAAGTGAGCTCCTCAATCTCATCTTCTTTGAGATGCTTAAATATCTCTGCTGAAACCTCAGGACCCACAGTTATTAGGAATATAGCCGCTTTACGCCTACCTGTCAGAACTCTCTGTTGCTTTTTGTCCTTCTTCTGCTGGCTAATAGCTTGCTGAACGTCTGATTTTTTTCCTCCACCCCCTCCCTTTTCCTCTTCAGCCATACGCAACTCCTAACCTAAAAATAGTATATCAATAAAAAAGCAAAATGTCAAATTTCCCATAACTCAACATCAATATCCAAAGTCCCAGGATAAGATTTACCAACCATATTTACATATTCTACGAAAGCCTCTATGAGTTTCTTATTATCCTCCGAGTACGGCACTTCAATATACCCGTAACCATTCTTAAAAACAAAATCATTGCCAACATTGGCAATGTTAAAAAAATATATTCCCAAAAACTGTATAACACCAGATATTCCAGCACAAACAACATCTTCGCCTTTCTTCGAATAACCAGCATGCCCCTCCAAGGTTATTTTGATAACATCGCTCTTTAACTCCACTCTGACCTTAACCATTCCAAAACCCTAGACCTCAGTTCTCCAAATTCATCATAACTAATACCAGCGTAATACCTTAAAACTCTATCATTTACATCTTCCTTCTCCAAAACCTTCAAAACATCCTCAACTGAAAACAAAATTTCAATATACCTACTGACTAACTCACTTTCACCTACGGAATCTCTAAGAATTTCAACCATACCCTTCAAACCCAAACCTAAATGCTCCCTTCTGAATTCCTTGAAGGTTTGATAAAATTTCTTAACCAAAGCTAATTCTAAATCAAGAAGTCCCCCTTCTCCTTTCTTTATATCAAAATTTTCACCATCAAATTTTATAGCTTTTGTCCTAAGTTCATAAAACCTCTGTTGTAAATCAGAAGAAACACTTCTATTCAAAGAATCAACCAATAGGCTATGAACTCTTTCTTCCAAATCACCATCAATGCTAAGACAGTTAGATTTAAGGTAAGCAACCAACTGCCAAAATTCAAGTTTTGCACTCCTCAAAGTTGTTTCAGAAATGAACGGGCTACCTTTGTGTGCCCCCTCAACAAGCCTTACGTCTATACTAAATATATCATTCAACTTATTATGAATCTTCTCAACCTCACTCTTAATTTTATACCAGTCGTCAGAATAAACATCATAATCTATGAAATATATCGTATCCAAGTCAGAGAAAAAAGTAAGCTCTCCCGCTGCCCACCTACCCAACCTTATTATACCAAATCCATTGCCAACAAACCTACAAACCCCCTCAAAGACAACATTATAAAACTCTGTAAACAGCCTTCTAACCTCATAAGTTGATAAAAGCCTGTTAGTTCTAAATAAAGTCATAGATAAAAGCACAACCTCGTATACATCCCTAACATACCTTAAAAACTCCTCAAGATTCGCTACACCAGAAGAAGAATCCTTTAGTTTAACAAAAAGATTCCCTCTAAGGTAGTCAACAAAAGCTTCCGGGTCCATTGTGCCATCCCAGATCCAATGCCTCCTACGCAGTATATTAATAAAAACCTCCTTCAGCAAAGCTATATTCCTCATAAATTCAACATTGTTCTTTTCAAGGAATATCTGAATAGCTATAGGCAAATTACCAGTAACCTCAAGGATACTATAAATGTTACTTAATGCTAAATTAGGATTCTTTGTCCTAGAAACAGTTCTTAGTAAATTCTTCAAGCCCAAACTTGTCTCAACCCCTCCCTTAGTTGACCTAGATACTATATCACTTACGAAGTTAAAAGAGGTATCAGGGTCCAAACCATACGATGAAAGTAAATTTCTCACCTCCTCCTCATTTGAACTATAGAGAAACAAAACTACCTCTTCGCCTCCCGATATTTCAAGAAAATTCTGGAAAATGATTCTTTTAACCTCAAGCACATTCTCTTTAGCTCTTTTGAAAACCTCAAGTAGTTTCTGTTGCTCATCACCAGAAGGTAGCCCCTCCAAGAAATAAAGAAGCCTGTATATACTAACCATTCTATTACTATCCTTAACAGGCAAAGAAAAATCCTGTAAGTTATTATACAGTTGTATATAATTTTCAATCCTCCTTAGGAGGATGTAGGATGTTTTTAACTTTATTTCAATATCACTGTTTATCATTCCTTTGGCAAAAAGGGAATTTATAGCTTCCAGAGTATTCTGTACTCTAACGCTCTCTTCTTTGAATCCAAAAACAAGTTGTAAAGCTTGAACTATGAACTCAATATCTCTTATTCCACCACTACACTTTTTAACATTGTACTCATCACCCTTTATTTTTTCCTTTATGCTCAGTATCTGAGCTATGTCACTCTCAGAAACAGGGGTTGAATAAACAATATCTTTTATATTATTTTCAAATCTCTTGCCAAGTTCTTCATCACCGCCAACAAAACTAGCTTTAACAAGTGCTTGTATCTCCCATGTGTCAGCTCTCTCAGTGTAGTACCTATAATAACTCTCCTCATTCCTAACAAGTGGTCCAAACTCACCATCAGGTCTTAACCTCGTATCAACCCTAAACAAAAAACTGCCATTCATCCTTGAAATAAGGTCATAAACAACACTTTTAGCTAGTTTATCAAAAAACTCAATATTCTGAATACCTTTCGTCGTTTCTCCATCCTTTTCGTAAACAAATATGACATCTATGTCCGAGCTATAGTTTAGCTCCCTACCTCCCAATTTACCAAGCCCTACAACACAGAACTGAGAACTAGGTACACCATAATTGATGACAAGGTCATCGTAATTTATTTTCACTACCAGATGCACTACTACATCTGCTAAATCTGAAAATTCTCTAACAGCTTCACCGAAACTAGAAATTCCTAACATCTCTCTAATTGCTATCTTCAGGAATTCCCTCTGCTTAAGCTCGTTGAGTAATTTTAGGAACTTACTTTTTCTAGATTCTTGGAAAAACTCAGAATAGGACAAAACCTCTTCCAAGAAGTTAATTTTATCAAAAGGAGAATCAAGATGCTTAAAAGAATAATCAACAAATCCAGGATGTGCCAAAGCTATATCCCTTAGATATTGGCTATAACCGAAAAGCTTTGAGAAAAAAGGTATATTCTCTCCAATAAGCCTCTCAGCCAAACTTGAGTCAAAGTGAATTGATAAAAATCTATCAATATTATCAACAACTATAGAAGGGATAGGCGCAAAGTAAATTAACTTTTCCTTTAGCTCATCGTTCATATATAAATTACAAATTTGGAGATGAGGGGATTTGAACCCCCGACCCCTGCCGTGCGAAGGCAGTACTCTCCCGCTGAGCTACATCCCCTAAAGAAGTACCGTCTGATAAGTTACTAAATGTAGAAAAGAAAAAATCACCGTAGCAACACCCACAACATCCGAATACTCATCAGTCAAGCTTATAACCTTCTGCTTATCCTCAACAGAAATATTCACATACTGAAGTATAAAATGAGCTACTAAAACAAACCCACTCAAAGCCACCAAACTCGCTGGTATCAAAGCTCCAAATATAGTTAAGTCAGCCCCAGGAATGCCAACCTTAAAACCAAAATTAGGCGAAAATATATTCCAAACTCCTACCAATATTCCTAAAAAACCTATAGGTATGTCAAATTTCTCAATTCTGTTGAGTACCCTAACAACATTATAATCATTATTCGAAATCCTCTTTATCAAATTACGAGAAGCTATAAGCCCCATCAAAACACCAAACAACGAAAAAAGCACAACTCCAACCATGTAAAACATTATACAAATACCAAAATAAAAAAATCAAATATATCACTCTGTGCTGATTAGCACATTGTGCTGATTAGCACATTCTTAACAAAAAAGGCGTTTGGAAACTTCGCATCAAATATGCTTCGTTTTCCAACAATAAAATAGAGATAACCTCTAGTTATACGTTACAAATTCTTTTCTATACTTGTCGTAGTTCTCTAATATCTCTTTTGCTTTTATTATAAACTCATCTTCTGGGTCATAAAGAGGTATGCCAGGTATCTCTCTAAGAGCTAGCGTTCTTATTATTCTTTTGTCAAGCACTATCCCCTTATCTCTCAAAATCTTATCTAGTTTATCTACATCCTCATTTGAAAGAGATTCCTTACCTTTCATATACCCCCTTATGTATCCTTCTTTTTCAACCTTTAATATGTTAGCCTGTACCTCTTCAGATAAATCAAAAGTCTTTACCTCAATATCAGGAGTTATACTAACCTTATCAGGAGTTCTACCTGAAGGCAAGTAGTACCTTGCTATAGTGAGTCTAAGTCCTGAGCCATCTGGTAATTGCCTAACTGTCTGAACGGAACCTTTACCGAAACTCTTTTTACCTATTACTACAGCTCTATGAGTATCCTGTAAAACACCAGCCATTATTTCTGAAGCTGAAGCAGCCCCTTCGTTTATGATTACTACCATAGGTACATCCAAAGGAATTATAGGTTTATTGCCCGAAGCGTAAGTCTTAGACGATGCACCTTCAATTCTCCCCCTAGTCTCAAGCAAAAGCCCCTTAGGAATGATAACATCAAGTATCCTTAAAACTTCATCAAGAAGTCCACCAGGATTGTATCTAAGGTCTATAATAACCCCCTTAACCTGCTTATCAGATTTATCAATCGTCTTAACTGCATTAACAAATGAATCAAAGGTTGTTCCTGAAAATTGAGTTATCTTTATATAAGCAATGTTTTTGTTACCTTCACTTATGAATCCCCACTTCACAGTAGGAATATTTATAATCTCTCGCGTTAAAACTTTATCAAATATTTGGTCTCCCCTTCTTATTGTTATCTTTACCTTTGTACCTGGCGTACCTCTAAGTAGCTTAACCGCCTTATCAACCGGCATACCTTTAGTTGATTGGTCCTCAATGTATATTATGTAATCACCTGGCTTTATACCTTCTCTATATGCCGGTGTACCTTCTATCGGTGAAACTACATATATATATCCATCCTTAGAAGAAATATGTATTCCCAAACCTCCGAACTTACCACTAGTCTCAACAGTAAGTTCTTTGAAATCATCCTCAGTCAAAAACGCAGTGTGAGGGTCACCTAAACTTTCTAGCATTCCCTTTATAGCACCTTGGAATAGAGTCTTTGCAGAGGTCTTATCCTCATCAACATAACTACTTTTTATCGTGTTGTAAACAGAGTTAAATATCTCCAAATAATAGTAATAATCATCATCCTTGTCGTAAATCCTACTTACAGCACCCTTACTACCAAAAATAGGTGCAAAGGATACCACTAGAACAAAAAACAAAACAAGAACCAAAGAAACAAATATTATAACCTTCGAGTATTTCTTCATAAACTCCCACACTCCTTTCATGACAATAAACCTAAAGAGTAATATAAAGTTATTTTTTAAATTTTTTCAAGTTGAGAGATTACACCTCTCAACATTCTATAATGCTTCAACATTTTACAATGCTTAATAAGAAGCACTGATATACACATGTGCTTTAAGCACCTAGTTAAGAATGTGCTTCTAGCACGAAGTGCTATTTAGCAGATAATTTTTAGTAGACCTACCCACCTATTCTATTGTTGGAAAACTTCGCATCAAAGATGCTTCGTTTTCCAACACCTTTTAATTTAGTTAGATTCCTGAGAAGTAGATTCCGAAGACTGTTCCCCTTCCGCTTTTGATTCTTCATTCACAGAAGGTAACTGCTGATGAGCTGGTTGAGATACCTGAGTACTACTAACTTTCCTCAACTGTTGTTGAGCACCAGAAGAAGGAATAGTAGGCACTTGTGATTTTTTTACAATATAATCAGAATAGCTAACATCAAGAATATTTGCTATCTCAACAATTTGTGCAAGTATATCCTTTCTGCCAGTAGAGTTATAAACATAAGACAATAACTCAAGTGCCTCTCTGTACCTACCTACTTTGCTATACGACTTACCTAAAAATTCATAAAGCTCCAAACTCTTATTTCCCAAGTACCTCGAAGCTTCAAAAGAAGCTACAGCTTTGTAATAACGTCCCGTATAATAATAGTTGACACCTATCAAGTAAAGTATTCTAGCATCCCCAGGATACTCAGAATTCATATTCAATAAAATGGCAAGAGATTTGTCATACTTACCTGAAAGGAAATAAAGCTCCGCAAGCTCAACAGAAAAGTTTTTACTTTCCTGAGGAAATAGCTTTATAGCCTCAACAGTATAGTCAATAGCCCTAGGATAGTCTTTCAAATCATTTTTTAGAATCTTTATAGCCAAATAATAGAGTCTACTATCCCTAACACCACTAGTTATATCCTTGGTAACTTCGTATAAAGCACCATTGATATCGCCCTTCAAATACTTCGAATTAGCAATTTCATAACTAGCATATCCAGAAACAGAAAATACAAGAAATATTCCAAAAAACAAAACCCAATTTTTCATATACATAATTTTAAATTTTCGGTAAGCAATTTAAAAACTCAATAATCTCGCCTACCTACCCTTCTAAATGTTGGGATGTTACACATCCCAACACAACATATTTTTTGTTTATGTTTCCGCCCCATTAAGTACTCAAGCACTCTAACAAAAAGTTAGAAATGACAATCCTTGGGTCTATGTTGTAGACATAGACATTGTAGTAGCTTTCATCAAGTAGTTTCTGTAATTTCGTAAGCTTGGCTATGTTGTACTTCTTCAACTTCTCTCTATCAACCAAACTAAGAAACTCATTGGGTAATTCAACATCCAAACCAGCAATCTTACCCCTTATCAAAAGCAATGTATTAAGTACCTCACTGGATAAATCAAAAAACAGCTTTGTCAGTATTTCATCCTCAGAAAACTCATTAGTCAATTCAACAATACTTGAAGTATCACTAGAAAAAAAGCCCTTAGACACAAGCTTCTTTAACCTAGACCTAACATCATAAACACTATCAACAACTAAATTGTAGATTGAATAATACCTATCTTCATCAACATTAAAAGTATCCCCAAAAATACCCTTTATATCTAACCCCTCCAAATACATGAAATTGACTATAAAAGACCTGGACCTTATTGTTGGCAAAACCCTGTCAAGCTCATTAGTAATAAGAACAACAAAAGTATTATTCGGTAGTTCTTCAAGCACCTTCAAGAAAGAATTCTGCGCCTCAGTAGTAGCATTTTCAAACCCAGAAATTATAACAACCTTACCACCAGAAATAGAAGTCCTACTAACAAAATCTGAAACATCCCTTATGACATCTATTCCTACACTCCTTATCTTACTAACCTTTTCTATTACATCTTCTAAGCCCTCAAGAAACTTTTCAACTCTAGAAGTGTTTACAATTTTCGTTCTTTTAAATTCATGTAAAAAAAGTATAGCATCTTCACTGAGTTCAACCTCAGTTCTCAACGAAGAAACGAAAGAAAAAAACCTCAAAAAAAATTCAACAAATTTATTAGCATTAGTTACATTGTTAATGAAAAACCTGTAATAAAGGTTATAGTCATAAACCCCATAAGCGTAAACATCAGGGTGGTTGAAAGGTATGAAACTTTCATAATCCTTAAAAACTAATTTATTGACCAACTCTGAAGTAAAAATTTTCAAGACCCCCTTCGGACCATTGAATATGAAAGCACCTGATTTATGCTCTTTTACATAGGAAGTTATTATCTTCTCAACATCTTTGTTCAGAAGCATTCTAAAAACCGAAATTCACATACAGCGGTAAAGTAGAAATCTTGTAAAGCACATCCTTAGGTATAAACAAAATACCAAACGATACAACGAAAATAAGAACAATAAACCCTATAATAAAAGCTTTCTCTATGTCAAAACCTGACTTTTTCTTGTACACTGGAGGCATAAACTACACCTTAGTAAGAAGGTCTAACTTACCAGCCTTTAAGCACTTAGTACATATATGAACTCTCTTCATAACACCACCAATTTTTACTTTCTTAACTTGTATATTAGGCTTCCATATTGCCCTTGTTTTCTTGTTTGAGTGGCTGACATTATGCCCAAACATTGGACCCTTACCGCAGATATCACACTTTGCCATTCCTAACCTCCCCGTTTCCCCGAAAAGTATATAAAAAAATAGAACTAAAATTCAATTTTCACTCCAGAACTTTCCTAACCTTAAGGTAAACATCTTTATCAGCCACTATCTCGCCTAATACCCTTATATCCTCACCAACATACCCGTTCAAAAAGTTATCCATCTTAGCTTTCATAAAACCTTTTATTGATGAAGGCGTATCACCATGAACAACAAATACAAAGTTCGCACTACTACCAAATTTCTCAACATTTACTATTCTGCCTTTCCAAATAACAAATACACCATTGTATAGGTTAGGTTTAGAGTTAACCTCTTCGTAAAGTGGCATCCAATCAAGAACTGTAGGTTCTTCTATAAAAGTTCTCAAAACCTCAACCTTTGCCTTAACCGATGGACTAGCATTTGAATTAAGTAAGTAATTAGCTATAAACCTAGCTTTGTTAGAAGCCCTGTTTTTAGAAAGCAAAAGCTTAAGCTCATTAAAAAGCTCACTTACCTGCCTGTCAGTCAGAACTATCTCGTTAGTAAGTAACGGCGTAATCTCAACAAGCTTAGCATTACTCTCTACCTCAATCTTACCTATATTCTCAGAAACTACACTTTTACTTTGTTTAGAATAACTGAAAACACCTAAAACATATGATAAACCAAAGTAAACTAAAAAACCAGCTAAAATAACTATTAGCAAATTCCTAACATTAAAAGCACTCTCTCCAAAGGCACTTTTAAATACTTTACTTAAACTAGAAAAAGAGAAAGAAAAAGATTTTCTCTTGACCTCCGGCAAGTTCAAAACTAAGAAATCTTTAGCCTTTATCTGCTTGATGACAATTTCAGGAGTAAGAGTTTTGTATTTTGAAATTTCCTCAAGTTTTAACTTTATTTTTTGTTTTACCTCCTCCGGTGCATAATATTCTGCATCCAAAAGCAAATTTATACCTGCCGTCTTATTCCCCTTAGCTAACTCTATATAAGCAAGTGCATTAAGAAGTTCATAATCCTCAGGATACGAATCTAAAAGCTTGTTTATTATAAACTCGGCTTCTCTAAACCTACCTAGCCTTACCAAAGAGAAAACATAAATTTTATTGATAAGAGCATCTATCTGATTTTCATCCAATTCGTTCTCTACTATATCAATAATCTCTCCTAACTTTCCTTCTTTGTAAAACAAAATTAGGTTATTTTTCGTTTTCTCTAAATCAGCCTTAGCCATACTACAAGTTACTCATGAGATAATTTTCCATTTTATTTATAACCTCATCAAGCACGTCTATACAAATTTCATCTGCTTGCCTCATAGCAGTATCACTATCAATATTCAAAACCTCAACCAAAAATCTATAGAGAATAGAAAAGTTATAATAAAACTTATCGGCTAACTCCTTCCCTTTCAGAGTAAACCTGACAAAATCGTACTTCTCGTAGTCAATATAACCCATGTCCTTGAGTTTTTTGAGAGTAGACGAAACAGAAGCCATGGATATACCTAGCTTAGTAGATATGTCCTTGACCCTAACTATACCTTTGGAATTTTCAATATCCAAAATAACCTTGAGATACTTTTTTAATCCTCTCGTTATTTCTCCAGATTCCCTAGACATAAAAAATATAATGAATGATAAACAATCTTAATTTAAATAAAATTTTTATTTAAATAAAATTTTTAGGATCTACATGAGGGCTACGCCCTCATGGTAGAAAAATTAATACTCAACCTCTAAAGGCAACCCCAATCCCTTCTTTATGAGCAATTCTCTAACCTTTGCTTTGAATTCTTCGTTAGAAATTCTTCTTATAGAACCCTCAATGAATCCGTAAACTATAGCCTTCCTAGCATCTTCCTGAGAAAGTCCTCTAGACATCATGTAAAATAGTTTCTCTTCATCAAGCTGAGTTAATGAAGCAGCATGCCCAGACTTAACGTCAAATGAGTCTACTTCAAGAGAAGGCACACTATCAGATTTACACTCAGAAGAAAGATGTAAAGAATGACCACCTAGAGAAGAATTTATGTGCTTTAGCCCTTTATCAACTTTAAGTACGCCATTAAAGTAAACCTTTGATTTATCATCTAATACCCCTTTGGTTATGACATCAGCACCCTGACTTAAACTACCATGCCTAATATTCGCTATAAGGTCGTACTTCTGTGAATCATTTGTAAAGTAAATACAGGTATATTTGGTTTCAACATTATGACCCTTCATGAAAATTTTATTCTCCTCTCTTTGGTAAATGGAACCTAAAGAAACAGTATTAAACTCAACGTTATTGTTGCCAAAAGGTACAACCTTCCTTGAAACAAAATATTCAGTATCCAAATCATTATTCTGTAAGTAATGGAAATTAACATTAGAGCTATCATTTACCAAAATTTCAGAAAATTCAAAAATGAATTTTGGTTCACCACCACTTGAAGAAATATTTTCAAAGATATTAGTATCATTACCACTGTCAATATAAAGCATGTTGTAAAAAGCACCATTTTTGCCCTTGGTAAAACGCTTGTCAATGTTGATATTAACCTTACCTATATCCTTAGGAATGTACACCAAAATACCAGCTTTGATGAATAATACTCCATACCCAAAGAACATTGAATCAGTAGGGTCAATAGTACTCAGAAAATTTGAATTAACAAAATCACTATTGGAAATAACCGAAAGGTACAAATCTTTCACGAAGAACCCAGCTTCTACCAAATTTTTTGATACCTTAACATTAACCTTTTCGTAATCCAAAATCTCCAAGTCAACTTGATTTTCCGTATTCAAAACCTCAAAACCAACCTTAATTAGATACAAAGAATTATCGTAAGGTAATCTATTTGAAAAATCAACATTGTACTTAGGATTAGTTTTATCAATTATTGGTAGCTTCAAGCTGCCCCACTTTTCAAATTCATCTACAACACTCTGAATGACTTCTGAATAATATTTTGGCTTGTTTTCAAAGTGTGTTATGTAATCTCTAAACATAAATCCTCCTTAATAAATCACCTTCCTAGCGCCTACATCAACAGCATCCTCTAATTCAAGCTCAATGAGCCTATTTAATTCTACTGCATATTCCAAAGGCAAAGCCTTCGTAAAAGGTTCAACGAATCCGTTGACTATTGTAACTAATGCCTCATGTTCACTCAAACCTCTAGACATTAGGTAAAATAACTGTTCTTCACTTATTCTACCGGCTGTAGCCTCATGACCTAAAGAAACTTTATCTTCATTTATATCAATATGAGGTACAGTATCAGACTTTGAGAGTTCATCAATAATCAGAGCATTACAAGAGGTGTGATTCTTAGAACCAACAGCTCCCTTCATAAATTTAACGAGACCTCTGTATATTGCTATACCGCCACCCATACTGATGGATTTGTTAATTATATTTGATGTTGTGTATGGTGCAGCGTGAACAACTTTAGCACCGGCATCCTGCACCTGCCCAGCATTTGCAAGAGCAATTGACAAAATTTCAGCTTGTGCACCTTTACCAAGCATATAAACAGCCGGATACTTCATCGTTAGCTTACTACCCAAATTACCGTCAACCCACTCAACTCTAGCATCTTCATAAGCGAAAGCCCTCTTAGTAACAAGGTTAAACACATTCTTAGACCAATTCTGTACAGTTGTATACCTAACATAAGCACCTCTGTGAGCTATTATCTCAACAACAGCAGCATGTAGAGAATTCGTAGAATACACAGGAGCAGTACAACCTTCTATATAATGCACACTTGCCCCTTCCTCAGCTATAATGAGAGTTCTCTCAAATTGCCCCATATTTTGAGTGTTTATCCTAAAGTATGCTTGAAGAGGAATATCAACACTAACACCTTTAGGAACATAAATGAAACTACCACCACTCCAAACAGCACTATTAAGAGAAGCAAACTTATTGTCGTTCGGTGGAACAACAGTACCAAAATACCTTTTGACTATATCAGGATACTCTCTAACAGCAGTATCCATATCAGTGAATATAACACCTTTACTCTCCCACTGAGACTTAACATTATGATAAACCACCTCAGATTCATACTGTGCAGCCACACCTGCTAAATACTTCCTTTCAGCTTCAGGAATACCGAGCCTATCAAATGTGTTTTTTATGTAATCTGGCACTTCTTCCCAAGACCTACCCTGCTTATCAGTAGGCTTCACATAATAGTAAATATCATTAAAATCAATTTCATCTAAATAAGGTTTATATCCCCATGTTGGCATTGGCTTACTTTGGAAAATTCTAAAAGCCTTCAACCTAAATTCTGTCATCCACTTTGGCTCACCCTTCATCTCAGAAATACGCCTAACAACATCCTCGTTTATCCCTTTATCAAACTTATAAACATAATTCTCTGGATCCTTGAAATCATATTTCACATAATCTAATTTCATCTGTTTAATCTCTTCTCTAGACATAAACCCCTCCTACTAAACACTCACTTCCTTCAAAATCCAATCATATCCTTTTTCCTCAATCTCATTAGCCAGAGAATAGTCCCCTGTCTTAACAATCCTACCACCAACCATAACATGAACGAAATCCGGCTTAACATACTTCAAAATTCTAGAATAATGAGTTATTATAATAAATGACTTCTTACCATCATTTAATGAAGAAACAGCATCAAAAACAATCCTAAGAGCATCAACATCAAGCCCCGAGTCAACCTCATCCAAAATCACTAACTCTGGTTCTAACAAAAGCATCTGCAACATCTCAGATCTCTTCTTTTCACCACCCGAAAACCCTTCATTAAGATACCTAGACAAGAAAGAATCTTCCATCTTCAAGATTTCCATCTTTGATTTAACCAACTTTCTAAACTCAATCGGCTTAGGCTGAGAAAAATTAGAATCTCTGTATGAATTAATAGCGTTATACGCTAACCTTAGAAAATTTATCATACTAACACCGGGTACTTCCTCAGAATGCTGAAACGACATAAATATTCCCCTCTTAGCTCTCTCATCCGGCGGTAACTCAACAATACTCTCTCCTTTGAAAATAATATCTCCAGAGTCAACCTCATAAAGAGGATTACCCATAATAACATTTGAAAGAGTTGTCTTACCTGAACCATTAGGACCCATTACAGCATGAATCTCTCCTCTATTAACACTAAGATTTATCCCCTTAAGAATCTTATTCCCTTCAACACTTGACTCCAAATCACTAACAAGAAAGAAAATATCTTCCATAGAACCTCCTTTTCAAAAAAATTATAATAAAATCAATATGAAAAGTCAAACTTAATTTCTAAACAAAAACAAAGTTAGATTAATTTAACTAAGTGTACTAAAAGCGCATCAATTTTAGTAGACCTGCCACCTATATAAAATTTTAATTGAGGCTGATGCTTCCCTTAATCTTAAGAAAAGTACTGTTAAGAACCACGTCACTTTTAGTATTCCAACCCACCCGCCCTTACTTTATCCAGTGTTTTAATAAGCAGTGTCATTAAGCACAACGTGCTGTTAAGCACACAGAAGTAGAAAAAATTTGTCCTTTAGGTATAATATTCTGTTTATGAATTACATTCACTTGCCTGAGTTTAACAGGTTTATATTTAGTATCAATCTTTTTGGTTTACAGATTAATGCTACTTGGTATGGGTTTATGTATGCTCTTGGCTTTTTGATTGGCTACTTGTTTCTAATTTATTGGTCAAAAACAAAAAAGATAACTCTCACCTACGATGATATTTTTGACCTCATAATTTATGTCTTTTTCGGTGTTATAATTGGTGGTAGGATTGGATATGTTCTCTTTTACAACCTCCCATACTACATAGAGAACCCTTCAAAGATTTTTGCTGTGTGGGAAGGGGGAATGTCATTTCACGGTGGGCTTATAGGTGTCATCGTCGCTGTTTGGATTTACTCTTTAGTTAAAAAACTTAATTTGTTTGATGTTCTTGATGTAATTTCTATACTTGTACCTATAGGTTTGGGACTCGGTAGAATAGGCAACTTCATAAACCAAGAGCTATACGGTAGGGTGGCTTATGGTGTGCCTTGGGCTATGATTTTCTCTACTGACCCTCAGAGATTACCTAGACACCCGTCTCAACTTTATGAATTTTTTCTTGAAGGTATCTGTCTTTTCATCATAATGTGGTTAACGAAGGATAAGAAACTACCCGTTGGTGTTAGAGCATCAATATTCGGTATAGGTTATGCATCGTTCAGAATCATTGCTGAATTTTTCAGAGAGCCTGACCCTCAGATAGGATACATTTTAGGCTTCATAACGATGGGACAAATTTTGAGCTTGATAATGCTAGTTATAGCAATTTGGCTATTCTTCTATTTCAAAAGGCAGAACATAAAATCAAAAATCTTCAAATATGAAGTACAAACTCATACTACCAAAAAGAATAAATAGAAAAGTTTTGACTTTTTTGAAAAATACCCTTTTATCTTTACTCGTTTTGTATTGCGTTTTATTGATTTCATTAGAACTTTTCGTAAAGCCTTCTAAATCTTTTTACTTTTTTAGTAACTTTGGAGAAATCATTTACCTAGGTCTTTTTATTATTGTTTTCTTGTTGGGCCTTTTATCTTTTCTAGAATATGAAATTTCAAGAGAAAGGTTTCTTTACAGACAGTTCATTCTTGACATAGTTTTAGCTTTCTCGTTAGTTCTCGGCTTTTTTGTTTTTTTTAACTCTACCCCTAAAGGCTATGACGATTTGCTTATTCTAGTTGTTTTCCCTACCTTTGTGATTAGTATTATTGCTGTTTTTACTTATATTGATTTAAACAAAGTTTTCACTTTGGACCCTGTAACAGTCTTTGTAATTTCAGTTTTGATAGTAATTGTTATCTCAACTGGTCTTTTATCGCTACCCATTTCTTCATCTTCTTCAGAGCCTATACCTGTGATAGATGCGCTTTTCGTTACTGTTTCTGCCGTTTCTTGTACTGGACTCACTACGATAGATGTAGGCAAAGATTTGTCTCTGTTTGGACAAATCGTTCTTATTACCACCGTTGAAATAGGTGGGTTACTCATAATATTCATTTCTATTTCAGGTATACTTTATGGCTTGGCTACGAGGAATGTAATAGTTAGAATGAGAGTTGCATCAAGTATACAAGATGTTGAAAGCTTAAGAATGATTGAGAGGTCAATAAGTAGAGCCATTAAGGTAATTCTTATTTCCCAACTCACCGGTACAATTCTCATTTTCCCCTCTGTATACACTAAGGAGAATGATATTTTTAGAGCTGTCTTCAGTTCTATATTTCACTCTATAGCAGGCGTAAATAATGCCGGTTTTTCACTTTACAGTGACAACTTAATAAGATTCAAAAATGATGTTTTTTTCTTGGTGGTCATTTCAACTCTAATTATGATAGGTAACACTGGTGTAATTGTGATTAATGAAGTTATTGAATACTTCAAAAACTTGTTTAAGAGGTTGCATAACCTCTTTTTTTCAAGGCGGTCATCAGTGGAGCGATTCAAGTTTTCATTACACTCTAAGCTAACATTGGTTTTTCATCTGTCGTTGGTTGTTCTCGGTGCCTTTCTTCTTCTTGCTTTTGAAAGTAATAACATCCTTAAGGATGTTAAAAATTCTTTTGCAAATGCCTTATTCAATAGCATATCTTTTAGGACTACAGGTTACAGTACCTTAGACTTTACCAACGCTAAGGAAATTACATACATCATATTTTCCATTTTCATGTTTATAGGTGGTGGATCAGTTTCAATTGCTGGTGGTATAAAGGTTTCTACTTTTGCTGTTCTCTTTCTTTTTATGGTTGCTTTCTTTAGAGCACAAAAATCAGCTCAATTCTCAATGATAAGTATACCCGTTGATGTTTTAATTAAATCAGTATACACTTTCTTTTCGACATTTTTGTTTTTAATTCTCATGCTTCTATTGCTAGACTTTTCTCTTAATACCAAATGGGCTATCTCCAAAGAGATTTTTGAGATTGCTTCTGCCTTTGGTACTGTTGGTATGAGTTCAGGTTTAACATCAAAGAGCCTGTCAGCTCTTTCTAAAATAATAATTATAATCACTATGTTCGTTGGTAAAATCGGACTACTTAGTTTAGTTTCAATCTTATCTAGTAGGTTTAATAGAGTTTATCAATACAACTATCCTGAAGGTAAGGTTATTGTTGGCTAGAGAGGACTCTAAATATATCCCTTCCCATTACGATGAAGTCAGAGCCTTCTTTAAATGCCTCTTCAGGTGTCATAATTCTTTTTTGGTCATCTTTTTCTTTCTGTAATCGTATACCTGGAGTTATGAGCTTCACATTTGGAAAGTTATTTTTTACTGTTTTTACTTCCAAAGGTGAGCAAACAAAATATTCTATCCCCGAGTTAACACCTAGTTCAACTAATTTAAGTACCTCGGATATGATAGTGTTGTTAATACCTATTTCTTTTAAGTCTTCCTCAGAGAAACTTGTTAGTATTGATACACCTACTGGTATCATATTAAGTTCTCTTGATATCTTTGACACTCTTTTTAGGCATTCCTTACCCGATAGTAAGTGTATTGTGAACATATCAGCAAACTTTGAAATGCTTCTTATGTGATTTTCCACTGTTGTTGGTATGTCAAAGAATTTTAGGTCTATGAATATTTTTTTTCCGTTTTCTCTTAGCGTGAATATCGGTTTTGAGTGTTCCTTTAGGAATATTGAATGTATCTTGAACCATGAAAATAAATCTTTTGTTTGGTAAAACTTAGTGTAAAAGTCATCTAAATCTGTGGTGTCTAATGCTATTATTATTTTTGAGGTATCCAAACTTGCTAGGTTCATAGGTACTTTTTGTATTTATCTTTTTCCTTCATGATTTTTATTATTTCTTTAACTGTTTGATCTTTGTCTAGTTTTGTTACTAGGACATTATCACCTTCTTTTACGATTACCATGTTTTCAACTGAGCTTACGGCAACTACACCGATGTTATCAGCCCAGATGAGGCTATTTGTTACATCAAATGTAACAACATTACCTTTCGTAAAGTTACCATTCTCATCCTTTTCGTTCAATCTATATACTGCTCCCCATGAACCTATATCGTCCCATACAAAGTCACTTCTCACACAAAGAACCGAACTACTTTTTTCCATTACTCCATAGTCTATTGATATAGATTGTAGTCTATTGAATTCTCTAAAAATTGTTTCTTTTTCATCTTCAGTACCTAGATTTTCTTCTATCTCCATTAGAGCTTCATAAAGTTCTGGCATGTGCTTTGATATCTCTTCTAGAATCACCGAAGTTTTCCAAATAAACATACCACTATTCCAAAAGAATTTACCCGTGCCTAAGTAGCTCATTGCTGTTTTTTGGTCAGGTTTCTCTACGAATCTCTTTACTTCAAATATGTTTACTCCGCTGAATGTATCTACTAAGTTACCTATTTCTATGTATCCGTAGCCCGTTTCTGGTCTTGTCGGCTTTATTCCTAAGGTCACTAGGGAAAGATACTTTTCAGCTGATATAAATCCTGATTCAACAGCATCGTAGAACTTATCAAGGTCATCAATGTAATGGTCAGATGGTGTTACAAACATTGAAGCATTTCCGAGTATTTGCCTTACCTTTATTGAAGCTAATCCTATAGCTGCCGCTGTGTTTTTCGGTAATGGTTCAACTATTAAATTCTCATAGCTTATGTCTGGTATGTGCTCTTTTACCAGAGGAACTAACTCTTCAGAGACTACTATAAATATATTTTCTCTGTCAGTTATTTCCAAAGCTCTTTCATAAGTCATTTGAATCATTGATTTGTTTCCAACCAGATTCAAAAACTGTTTTGGCTGAGCTAACCTGCTTTTGGGCCAAAACCTTTCTCCTCTTCCGCCAGCCATTATTACCACACAACGCATAATAAACCTCTCTATGTTTTTATTTATTTGTTATTTTCAGAAATCTCTCTAGAGGAGAGTTAAAAAGGTAATGAGAAGATTCGTAATCTATAGCAAAAACTGAATCTCTTTGAGAGTCATAGCAGTAAATATTCATACCCTCTACTTTTAAAATTGAAAGTAGGAATGTGTTAGTAGGATTGAATAGTTTTATATAGCCTTCTGGGGAAGTTTTGAGTAGTTTTTCTCTTTTCCTTTTGTCATCAACAAAGAATGATATGTTTAAGCTTCTCAAATCCTTAAGAAAAGAGTTTTCAATGTACACACTGTCTAATTCCTTTTCTGTTGGGCTCAAGGAATACCAGCTTTTATTTTTGTTTGTGAAGACAAAAACAACATTAGAGTTAATAGGCTTGTACTCTATCCCTGTTATGTTTGTAATCCACTCTCTAGTGAAAATATTTTTATCTCTTGTATCATAAGGGTATTTTAGGAGATTATCTATCTTGTATGCGTATATGATGTAGAATGCGTTTGTGCTGTCATTTACTATTGAGTAGTAATAGTCCTCTGTAGGTGTTAGGTCACCAGCAGTTATTTTATTAGTTTTCTTGTTAATATCAAATACTATGATTGCGTTAGGATTGTTCAATCCGAACGTTTCCATTGGGTCTAGAGGTAAATCGTTAGATAATGTCTCTAATTTTTCAATATCTGCTAGGATATTTGCCAAAAAGTCACCAAGTTTAGGGTCAACTCTATCAACAATATTTGAATAACTTACGTACCAGTAGTCATTACTTCTGAATAGCGTATAATCAAAAGTTTTTTCTCTATCGTAGTAATCTCTGAAATAGATTTTTATAAACGATACATTTGTACCAGAGAAGTTGCCCAATAGGGGCTCTTTTTCGCTTTTTTTAAATTTCACCTCACCTTTATCAATTATCAGGAAGAGAGCAAGTAAAACGATGAAAGCCCCTGTGAGTAATATTATTAGCGTTTTTTTACTCATACAGAATTATTTCTTCTTCTTACCTAACCTGTGAGGTCTTGGACCTTTTCTAGTTCTCGCATTGGTTCTTGTTCTTTGACCTCTTACAGGTAAACCTTTCTTATGCCTTATTCCCCTATAACAACCAATGTCTATTAATCTTTTTATGTTTAGCTGAACCTCTGTTCTTAAATCTCCTTCTACCTTATAGTTCTTTTCTATCCAGTTCTTAAGCTTAGCTAATTCCTCTTCTGTTAGCTCTGAAACTTTTTTGTTTGGGTCTATCCCTAACTTTTTGGGAATGCTGTATGCCAGAGATTTACCAATTCCATAAATATACCTCAAAGCAACAAGAAGTCTTTTATTAGGAAGCTCAACACCTGCTATACGTGCCATGAGATTCTACCCCCCTTTTGTCTTTGTTTATGCTTTGGATTCTCACAAACAACCATAACTCTACCTTTCCTTTTGATTAACTTACATTTCTCACATATCGGCTTTACGGATGCTCTCACTTTCATAAAAAACTCCTTCAAAGCTTTAAGATAATGATAAAGTTCAACAAAAGGAAAAATCAACTTTGTTTGTGCTTATGTGCTTAGTAGCACGTTGTGCTTAGTAGTACCTTGTGTTGAAATTCTCTATTAGGGTTAAGATTAGGGTGCTGAATAGGAGATCTTTAATTAACCGTTCTAGAGAATAGAGAGAGGCAAAGAATCTCTTAAATAATTTTATGAGTGGTGCTTATTAGCACTTCTCAATGAAAAAGATACAGGTTGTTGGGATAAGAAGTATCACAACATTAAAAAGAGTGAATGGGGTGCTGAATAGCACTTTTTTAATAGGGTGTCGGGATACGAAGTATCACAACATTAGAAAAAGCGAGCGGGGTGCTTAATAGCACTTTCCTAAGTGTTTAAAAACTTCTTCAATAAAAAGGTGTTGGAAAACAAAGCTTTCTAACGATAATAAATGGTGAAGTGCTGAATAGCACTTTCTTAGTGCTTAATAGCACTCTCCAATAAAAAAGATACAGGGTGTTGGGATACGAAGTATCACAAGATTAAAAAGGGTATGGTGCTGAATAGAGTTTTTTTAAGTGTTTAAAAACTCCTTTAATAAAAAGGTATTGGAAAGCGAAGCTTTCCAACAATAATAAAGGGTGTGTGCTGAATATCACTTTTTTAATAAAGTGCTTATTAACACTCCTCAATAAAAAAGATACAGAGTGTTGGGATATGAACTATCACAACATTAAAAAGGGTATAGTGCTGAATAGCACTTTCTTAATAGGGTGTTGGGATACGAAGTATCCCAACATTAAAAAGGGTGGGTGCTTATTAGCACTTTCTTAGTGCTTAATAGCACTCTTCAATAAAAACATAAGGGGTGTTAGGATACAAAGTATAACAACATTAAAAGGTGGTATAGTGCTGAATAGCACTTTCTTAATAGGGTGTTGGGATACGAAGTATCCCAACATTAAATAAGGGTGGGTGGGCGGGGCTACTAAAAGTTTTTAACTTTTAAAAAAAGTTAAAAGAGGCATAGCCTCTCTTAAAAATTGCAGCAAACCTACTTTTAAGAAAAATCCTCTCTTTTCCCTTTTGTGAAGCAGTCTAGATGATGAAATTTTTGACATCCTCAAAAACACTATCGGAGGTTCGCTGCAACTTAGCTTCTATTGCGAAGGGTGAATTTGGAAAATTAAATCGCTTTCAAAAACTCTTGACAACTAGGAAAGTG